>Ga0207079_1042_pt2 | contig 22363 bp, 19 predicted proteins | sample Alteio_BWMinHeat_61_FD_153525 | JGI IMG/M metagenome (GOLD analysis project Ga0207079, IMG submission 153525) | Enriched cells from forest soil in Barre Woods Harvard Forest LTER site, Petersham, Massachusetts, United States -... | ecosystem: Environmental > Terrestrial > Soil > Temperate forest >...
ACAATGACGGCCACCGCCTCGCCACCAACCGGGCAGTTCCCATTCTGTATCCCCGCTGCGGAATCGAGAAGTAAACAGAATGCCATGCCTGCAACGCTATCAGTGGAAAGGCGACAAAGGGAGGAGGAGGTCTTCGGATGACCCAACAACTGCCGGAGCAGGTGTGGCCGGAGCGGGGGCTGCCGATTTCAATTGCTCGAGTTGCACTTGGACTTTCGCCCAAGCCTTCGGGTTTCGTTTGGTGGCATAGGGAGCGTCCGGATCCGCATAAAAGCGCAGCAAGTCCTCGCGCAGCTCCGGCGGCGTTCCAACAAAGTTCAGGGCGGCCAGCCTGTCCAGCAGATCGGCGCGCGCATCGTCGTTCAGGCGGTATTTTCCAGGCCCGGTCTCTTCGCCGGTGTCAAAGTTATTGTTGGGCAGCACCAGTTTCCCCTCGTTCCATTCGGCAATCAGTTTGCGGTAGCGGTCCAGTGTGGCATTAAAGCTCGCGCGGAACATGCGCTGCGTTTCCGGCGTAGGCGTGCGGAACTCCAGCACTTTCAGCGGCCCAAATTTCGGAATCAACCGGAATAGAAACGCGAGAAATCTTTCGCCCAACGTCGGCTTCTGATAGTCTTTGCCCCACTCCCGCTCATAGTCGGAACGCGAAAGATTGTAGAGAAATTTTCTCTTGGTCATGCCGGGCAGGTCGTCCTTGATATCGCTTTTCTTGAGGCTCCATGCAATCCTGGTAGCCTTTGGAATGGTCTTGCTAACGTCGTGGCGGTACGAGCTGAGCGCTTTGTCCTCGTTGACGAGCACATCTTTCAGTTCCAACCCGTAAGTCTCTCGAAACGCTTGATCGAGCAGCGGCTGCGACACTTCGAATCCGATAAGGTCGTGATAGCCCTCCGGCGCATAAGTTTCCTGCGCCACTTCCAGGACGTCAAAGCCGAATTCCGTTTTCATGTGCGCCAGCGGATCTTGTTCGTAGGAAACCGTATCTCCATATTTTTTCCGCAGGCGGGGATACAGAATGGGAACTGCCCGGTTGGTGGCGAGGCGGTGGCCGTCATTGTCCGCGGCGTAATGAGCCAGCGCGCCCAAGGCGAATCCATACTCATGCACATCCTTGGCATCGCGCAGAAGGGCCTGAACGAAATCTCCACTTCTCACATAGTGCGTCAGCTCGCTGAAAAAAGGGCTGCCATAAGGATAGTAGCCCATGTCTTGAATGATGGAGCCGCCGTAGGCATACGCCTGGGCCCCGCTGAGCTGCTCTTCCGTAGCTTGTGGAAATTTCCGGCGAATCAGAGGCTTGAGATCTGTTTCCCAAGTGACATCAATAATGGCTTCATGCGCGAGGACAGCATATGCGCGTAAAGGAGCCGGCCATGCGAGCGACGCCGCTAACAGGCAAACGACGAGCGCGCGGAGGCGATTGAATTGCCGCTTCATTGTCCTAACAAGGTAAAAGAAGCTCGCCCCAACTTCCAGTTAGAAAAAAAACAAATTTGGAGCTCAGGGTTTGAGAAGAGGCTGGGCAAAGCGAATCGGCACGCCAAAGTTCGAACCGCCAAATCCTCGAACCACGGCGAACGTAACACCGATCACTTCGCCATCGCGGTTGATCAGCGGCCCGCCGGAGCCGCCGGAGGTGGTCTGGGCGTCGTACACAATCTTGTCCGGAAGGACGTCGCCGATGTGGCCTTGCGTCACCAAGGGGCGAATCAGCTTGCGGTGGACGAGTTCCTGAAGGACCTTCTTGGGATCGCCACCCGTGGATTTCGCAATCTCGTTCACGGCGTCTTCCCCGGCGCGCGCGAGGATGGCGCTAAGCCCGGTGGCATAGCCAAGAGAGAGCAGGGATTGACCGCTGATCGCCGCCTCCTTTCGCCCGTCAATTTTCAGGACGGGCCTCTTGAGGCTGGAAAGATCGCCGGTCACCAGTGCGAGGTCCGCCTCATCGGAGATCTGCGAAATGTTGACAGGTATGCCGCTGGCGGCTTCGGGAAAATAGGCAGTCATCTCCGCAATGGCGGGATTGAGCCCCTGCGCCGGAATCGCGCTCAGTTCGTCATTCTTCCACCAGGGCTGGGCGACGTGATGATTCGTGAGAATGCGCCCCTGGCCCACGACAAAGCCAGTGCCGAAGAAATCAGCGCGGACTTCCGGCGCGTGGCCCTCCAGGGTGTACACCGGATTTCCGTCGCTGTCTTTCAAAGGCTCGCCATCGGGATTGATTCCGCCATAGCGCAGGGGTTGGCCCGAGTTCCGGTCAACAAAAGAAACGGAGACGTGCAGCAGGCAGACGCTCGGGGCGTAGGCGCGAATGACGTCTTCGGCAGACTCCGATTCTGTTTCCACGCGCTTGAGGCGGCTGGTGGTTTCGTCAAGCTGTTTGCGCAAAGCGGAGACCTCGTCGCCCTGCGCGCTGGCGATTTTCTGGCGCAGCTCTTCCGTTTGCTGTTGGAGCTGCTGCTTTTGTTGGAGGCCATCGGATTTCTGAAGCTCGGCTCGTGCGCTGCGGGCATCCGCCACCAACTGCTCCTGGCGGTGAGCGCTGCGTTCCAGCTGCGCGATAACGGAATAAGCGCGATTCACTTCTTTGTCGGCGCGGCGGGAATAGAGAAGAAAGATTCCTGCAATCAGAATGGCCACAGCGAAGAGCGCCGACACTCCAATTTTCAGGGCGCGTCCCAGGGTAAAAGCATCCCGCGTCATCTTTTCGGTTACCGCGAGAGCCTGGAAGGCGGTCTGCGCCACTTCGCGGCCCTCATCGGCGATGCGGGTCTTGTCGCGGAGTTCTGCAACGGTATGTTTGTCGCGCAGTTGCACGCGCACGCGAGCGAGCATCTCGGCGGGCTCCCAGGGCGGGGTGAGGATGTCGTCGGCCCCGAGGTCGAGGCCGCGGGCGCGCTCGGCCCCGCCTCCGTGCGTGATCAGGATAACGCGAGTATCGGCCGTGGCCGAGTTGCCTTTGATCTCGGCAAGAGCGTCGCAACATTGAATATCCGCGAGGTCCGCCGAAAGAATCAGAAGGTCCACTCCGGCATTCTTGACGAATTCGAAGCCTTCGCCTTGGGACTTTGAGACGGCAACCTCGTAGCCAGCGGTGCGCAGGAGGTCCACCAGCGACTGCCGTGAGGCGTCATTTGGATCAACAATCAGAATGCCTTCGCGTTTAGAGGACAAGTTTGCGGCCTTCTAGTGCTCTAGGATTTGTGGACTCTGCGCTTGGCCGCTGTACGGGAGCGGCCGCACTCTTATAGATGAAGCTCAGCGGTCATGAGATACAGCCCTGCTGCCACCTGGATTCTGTCACAAATGATTTTGGAACGGAACGTTAGGAACGAAACCGACGCAATCTCCTTGAAGGCAGGGTCTTCAGGGACCGGAGGATCAAGGAAGACTTCACGGCAGGAGTGCGGCGCAACGAAGGCCGCTCTGGACTCAGTACTTACGGAGCACGCCTATCACGCGACCCTGAATCTTTACGTCTTGTGCCGCGACGAAGATGGGTTCCATCTCGGAATTGGCCGGTTGCAGACGAATCTTGCCCGCGCCCTCGCGATAGAAGCGCTTCAAGGTCGCATCTTCGCCGCCGATCAACGCCACGACGATATCGCCGCCATTGGCGACCTGCGTCTGCTCGCAGACGACGTAGTCGCCATCCATGATGTGATCCTCAATCATGGAGCTGCCTTTGACCTGCAAAACGAAGGAATTGCCCCCACGCGCAAAATCGCCGAGCGAGAGCGTTTCACGCTCCTCAATGGCCTCCAGCGGCCGGCCAGCGGCGATGCGGCCCACGAGCGGAAGCTCCTGGATCTTTCGCTCCATCACCTGATCCTTGACGGACTTCGGCAATTGCACGATTTCGATCGAGCGGCTCTGGTTGTAACCGCGGCGGATGAAGCCTTTCTTTTCAAGCGTGGTGATGTGCTTGTGCACGGTGGCAAGCGAAGTAAGCTTCAAGCCCTTCCCGATCTCTTCGAAACTCGGCGCGTAACCATGCTTGGTCTCAAACGAGACGAGGTAATCCAGAACTTCTTTTTGCCGCTTCGTCAGGGCCATGTTTGCGCCTCCATCTTGCAACTTTTTCCACAGCCACATTAGGCGAAAAGAAAGCGAACGTCAAGCCTCATTTTTATTTTCGTGTTTCTCCGGCTGCTCGCTTTCGTGGTGCTTTCGAAAACCTGGTGCGGCATTGTGGCAAGCACTTTGTTCATGGCTTCCCTTGGCCCTTTCTGCGACCTTGAGCACAGCACGGCACCACAACTCTTTCTCGATAAGGCACATTGCCAAGCGGGCGACTCTCTCACTGCCCCGCGCGTTGCGGTGTGATATCCTCTGGGTGTCGGCTCCTGGCGGGCTGCTTTAGAAGCCATCCTTTCACCGCACCGCCTCATCCTTAGGATTGAGCCGCAATCCCCCGGGGTAGGGGGAGTTCATCGTTCCGCGGAGGCCTGGGACAGGAATGTCTACGCTCATTGAAGTTCCACCAGTAAAGCACAAGCGCGAAGTGCTGGATCAGGCGGTCATTCGTTTCGCGGGCGACTCCGGCGACGGCATGCAGATCACCGGCAGTCAGTTCACCAATACTGCCGCACTTTACGGCAATGACATTGCGACGTTTCCGGACTATCCCGCGGAAATTCGCGCCCCTGCAGGCACGATCCCCGGGGTCAGCGGCTTCCAGCTGCACTTTTCCTCCAATGAGGTTTACACGCCCGGCGACGCGATCGACGTGTTGATTGCGATGAATCCGGCGGCGCTGAAAGTAAACATCGCCGATCTGAAGGCCAACGGGATTCTGATCGTCAACAGCGACAGTTTCAAAGAGGGCGATCTGCGTAAAGCGCAGATGACTTCGAACCCGCTGGAAGATCATTCGCTGGACAAGTACCGGCTTTTCTCCGTGGAGCTGGAACGGCTGACGCGGCGTTCGCTCGAGCATCTGGGCCTCGACGCGAAATCCATGGATCGCTGCAAAAACTTCTTCGCGCTGGGGATGTGCTACTGGCTTTACAACCGCTCGATGGAGCCGACGGTCCGGTGGGTCGAGGACAAATTCAAGAACAAGCCGCTGCTCGTGGAAGCGAATAAGCTGGCATTGAAAGGTGGCTATTCCTACTGCGAAGCGACGGAAGCGTTTCAGACTAGTTATGAAATTCCGCCGGCGCAGCTTACCCCGGGCTTGTACCGCAGCATGAGCGGGAATCAGGCGCTGGCGCTGGGATTTGTCACAGCGGCGCAGAAATCAGGTCTTACGCTTTTTCAGGGCAGCTACCCCATTACTCCGGCCTCGGATATTTTGCACGAGCTTTCGATGTACAAAGACTTCGGCGTGATGACATTTCAGGCTGAAGACGAGATTGCCGCAGTCACTTCGGCAATCGGCGCGGCGTATGCAGGTGCGCTGGCGATTACCACGACTTCGGGCCCCGGCATGGCGCTGAAGACGGAGGCGATGGGTCTTGCCGTGGCCGTCGAGATTCCTCTTGTAATCTGTGACATCCAGCGTGGGGGGCCGTCCACCGGCTTGCCGACCAAGACGGAGCAAGCCGACTTGTTGCAAGCGCTCTTTGGCCGCAACTCGGAAGCGCCGATTCCTGTCCTAGCAGCGTCAACTCCGGCAGATTGCTTCTGGGTGGCCATCGAAGCGTGCCGCATCGCCGTGAAATATATGGTGCCCGTCATCATTCTTTCGGACGGCTACCTGGCGAATGGGGCGGAACCGTGGCGCATTCCCGATCTCAAGGACATTCCGGATTTCCCCGTAACTTTTGCGAGCGATCCGATCGGATTCCTCCCGTACAAACGCAATCCGCAGACACTGGCGCGGCCCTGGGCGGTTCCGGGAACTCCGGGGCTCGAGCATCGCATCGGCGGCCTAGAGAAACAGGATCCGACCGGCAACATTAACTACGAACCGCTGAATCACGAAAACATGGTACGTATCCGCGCGGCGAAGGTTGCCGCAGTCGCGCAAGATATTCCAAACGTACTTCCCGCCGGTGATCTTGAAGGCGATTTGCTGATCGTCGCCTGGGGTTCAACCGCCGGATCCATCACCGCGGCCCTGAAGGCGCAGCGTGCCAAGGGTCGCAAAATCGGACATCTGCACCTGCGCCATCTCAACCCGCTTCCTTCCAACCTGGGTGATGTTCTCAAACGCTACAAGAAAGTTTTGGTGCCGGAACTGAATATGGGCCAACTCTTGTGGGTATTGCGCGCAAAGTATCTGGTGGACGCCATTGGCCTCAACAAGATTCAGGGCCGCCCGTTCAAGCAAGCGGAATTGGAACAGAAAATCGAAGAAGTGCTGGGACTCTAGGAGACTCGACCATGGGAACCGCAACGCTGCCGCCGCCTCTCACGCCTCTTACGAAGAAGGATTTTCAGACCGACCAGGAAGTGCGCTGGTGCCCGGGCTGCGGAGATTACGCCATCCTTTCCGCGGTGCAGTCCGTTTTTCCAGAACTCGGCATCAAGAAAGAAAATTTTGTCATCGTCTCCGGGATCGGCTGCTCCAGCCGTTTTCCGTACTACATGAACACCTATGGTTTCCACACCATTCACGGCCGCGCGCCAGCCGTGGCCACCGGCCTGAAGGCCATCCGGCCCGAACTGGAAGTCTGGGTGGCGACCGGCGACGGCGATGCGCTTTCGATCGGCGGCAATCATACGATTCACATGCTGCGCAGGAATGTAGGCATCAAGGTGTTGCTGTTCAACAATAAAATCTACGGACTGACCAAGGGGCAGTACTCGCCGACTTCGGAGATCAACAAGAAGGCAAAATCCACGCCGTTCGGATCGCTGGACCGGCCGTTCAATCCCGTTTCGCTGGCCATCGGATCCGAAGCCACGTTCGTGGCGCGCTCCGTTGACGTTTTCCAAGGGCATTTGAAGGAAACACTCAAGCACGCTGCCGCGCACAAGGGTTCTGCCTACGTGGAAATTTTGCAGAACTGCAACATCTTCAACGACGGCGCATGGTTTTCACTCACCGACCGCGACGCGCGGAGCGAACACATCCTTCAGCTCGAGCATGGCAAACCCATGATTTTTGGCAAGAACCGCGACAAGGGCATTCGCCGGAAAGCGGACGGCGACATCGAAGTCGTCGCGCTCGGCAACGGCGTGGCCGAGTCCGATCTGATCGTTCACGATGCGCACCATCCGCGCCCCGCCTATGCGTTCCAGCTCTCGCACATGGAGCACCGCCCGGACTTTCCGACGCCCATCGGTGTTTTCCGTGCCTGGGGCGACGTGCCGCGTTACGAAGACGTGATGAACCAGCAGATCAAGGACGTCATCGCCAAACGCGGCCCCGGCGACCTCGCAAAACTGCTCCGCGCCGGCGACACCTGGGAAGTGAAATAGCTTTCGTTTCCAGTTCGTACAATCTCCTGAATCATTAAGAGTGGGCTGCGCGCTTAAAACTTGAATTGCAGGTCGAGCTGCATGCGCCGCGGCGGAAGCGCCGAAACCGCCCGCCCAAAGTAAACCGAAGAAAGAACGCCTACGTAGGTCACATCGTTCTGATGGTTCAGCACGTTGAAAGAATTCAAACCAACGGTCAGCGTGGGGCCTTCCTTCTTCCCTTTCACCAACAGGAAATCGTGCTCCACATTCAAATCCAAGTTGATCAGCCCAGGTCCGTGGAGCGTATTTCTTGTGTAGCCCAGCGGCCGGTCGTTAAAGATACCGTCCCCGTTTTGGTCGGAACCGGTTGTCACGTTCACGGGCTTGCCGGAATAGAGCGAAAGAGCGGCGCCAATCGAAAAGAACTTTACAGCCTGCGTGGATCCGAGCAAGTCAAACTTGTGCCGGCGATCGTTGTCCGAGCGCGCCCAATCCGCTGACGGGAAATAGCTGTTGCCCGGGAAATAGGTAATCCCGCTGGTGTTGTTGTAGGTCTTGCTCAGCGTGTATTGCACCTGTCCGCTGAAAAAGCGGCTTGGTTTTCCGCGGAACGTCAGCTCCATCCCGTTGCTCTTTTGATAGCCTTCCGATTCGATTTGACGCTCCTGACCGAGGCCCGCATTGGGACGAACGATATTGGGATAGGGGGACGGAGGGGCGTTGACGTCCCGCGAGCGGAACAGATCGATCCCGCGTGACCCAACATAGGTTGCGCTGAACGTGCTCTTTGCGGTTACCTGGCGCTCGATACTGAAGCTGTATTGCACGGTATAAGGCATACGCGAACGCGGATCCAGCACCACCACGCTGGTTGGCGCTCCCGCGAGTTCCGCGGGCGTGGCCGGATACGTCAGCGGGAATGGAGGGTTCGCCGGATTGGACAGAATAAATCTCAGCAGATTCACGCCGTTAAAATGTAGGAGATCCGCGATCGGCCGGGGACCGCTGCGATCGTAAAACACGCCCGTTCCGCCGCGAAAAACCGTCTTGCCGTTCTTTGCCGGTGCCCAGGCAAAACCGATGCGCGGCGCGAGATTGTCCGGGTCATCGTGAAAATAGTTTTCCCAGTAATAACGCGCACCGAGATAAATGGAAAAACCCGGCTTGATTCGAATGGTGTCCTCGATGAACCCGGACACCACCTTCTCGAGAAAAACCAAATGACCCTGCCCGCGCTGAACGAGATAGGTTGCCGGCTGCCCCGCCTGAAAGGCGGCAAGGCTGTCAAACGTATAGGTCCCCGCCATGTTCGTGAAGTCGTCCGCGCCGCGGCGGCTGATGTCAGGAATGTCCACACCGAAAATCAACTGGTGCTTTCCGCTGACGTAGGTGAGGAACTCCGTCCCATCGAAGTGATATTCCGTCCGCCGGGAATCCGCCTGTGCCCCGCCCCCCGTAAAAAAGCCTGAAACCACAATTTGCGGATTCTGGTTCAGGCTGAAGACCGGAGCATCGTAGTGGCCGACAAGGAATTGGAGTTGGTTGACCCATTTTGGCGAAAAAATGTGGCGGTAGTTGAAGTTGACTTCATGCTCTAGGAATCTGGTATTCGTCCCGGCTTCCGGAAGCACATTTCCCCCGACGTTTACATTTTTGTTGCTCTGATGTTCGAAGGAATAGCCAATCCAAATATGGTCGCTGTCGCTGAAGTCATGAAACACGCGCCCGGATCCAAAGAAGTGGCGCATCGGTTGCGCCACGTTCTCGTTAATCGCGCCGTTGACGCCCGTGGCAACGACGGCCGCTTGGCTGTCGTCTTTATCCCATTCCAATGCCAGGAGAAACGAAGTTTTCTTATCGTCGCCGATGGGCCCCGTCAGCGATCCGTCGAAGAACTCCCGCTGCTCGGGAGGCTTCCCCACCGCAAATGTATTTCGCGCGTCGAACACGGCGTCGCGGAATAGAAAGTTAACTGAACCGTGGTAAACCGGCGTGCCGCCCTTGGTGATGATCTCCAGCCGCGCGCGCCCCGGCCGCGCGAACCGTGCGGAATATGGATTCTGATTGATCTTCACTTCCTGAACCCCGGACGGTGGCACTCCCGGCCCGTTCGCTTCGATGCCATTCACGATCAGCGAGACACCATTCGTGCCGATGGCGCTGTCATCCAGAAAACGTGAAAGCATGGTGATGTAGTCCTGGTCAAATACAGGCACGCGGTCCAGTGCGGAGCGGTCCAGCGTGTTCGCATTCTGGTTCTCGGAAACGTCCGCACTCAATTGAGCAGACGCGTCGCTCCCACTCACCTGGACCGTTTCGTTTTGTCCCGCAATGGGCAGGACTACTCGCAACGCAGGCAATCCTCTCCCCGTCAGCTTTATGTCAATTTTTTTCTCGCTGAAGCCGTTGGCCTGCGCATCGATTTTGTACGTTCCCGAAGGCATGTTTTCGAACTGAAACTTACCTTCCTTATCCGTCGAAGTCCGCGCCAGTTCTTTTCCATCCGCAGCGAGCAGGATCACCTGCGCTCCCACGATGGAAGCGCCGGAAGGATCCAATACCACGCCCGAAATCAACCGGGAGTCGGAGGGTTGCCCATTTTCTGCAGCAGATGGCTCATAGCTCTTCGTGCCGCTTCTATCCTCAAGAAGCATCGAGGAATGCCCCAGCACTGGCGAGCAGGAGCAGAGTAGAAGTAAGAAGGCCGCAATCACCAGAATAGGTTTGGATGTCATCCTGCTGTTTTGTCCCGCGGCATTCCTTCGCCGGACTAAAATGATAAGGTAAGGACAGCGCTGGAAGCACCCAACTTTTAATGAAATTTTCTTCAGACAAGAATCCAACTGCTAAATCTGAAACACTGCGCTCGGCTCCAAATTGGCTCGCAGTTCGTCTCCACGAGCCTCTTGTAAATTCATTTGTGCAACTTCCGGTCTTCTGTTACATCAAATAGAGACAAACTTCGGAGTTCTTCCGCTATGGACGAACCAACAGGACTAGGCTCTTTCGCTCTTTTAGGTGACGCCGATCCTGTGCCCCAGAGTCTTTTCCTGGCTTATCCCGAGCAGGCCAAAACCCTGATGCTTCTTTACGAGGTGAGCCGCGAGCTGACCTCGATTCTGGACCGCGAAGAACTGCTCCGCCGCGTCGCCCAGCGCGTCAAGAAAATCGTCAACTACGACGTATTTAGCGTCATGCTTTGGAACGAGCAAACGCAGCTTCTGGAAAGCGTTTTTGCCATGCGCTACGAGGACTCCATTCCCGCGCGCCTCCGCCTTCCTCTTCATCAAGGCTTCACGGGAATTGCCGCCGGCGAGCGCCGCGTTGTGCGCATCAATGATGTCACCGAAGACCCGCGCTATATCCGCTGCGAGACGGGCGTGGACGCTCGTTCTGAAATCGTCGTGCCTCTTTTCTTGCAGGACCGGCTCATCGGTGTTCTTGATTTGGAGAGCACCGCGCCTCATGCCTTTACCGCGGAACACGAACGCATCCTCACTACTCTTGGCTCCTACGTTGCTATTGCGCTGGAAAACGCCCGCCTTTACGAAGAGGCGAGAGAGAGCGAGCGGGTGCTGCGAAACGATCTGGATACGGCTCGGGAAATTCAGCGCCAGCTCCTGCCGACCGGCGCGCGGGAGGTGCCGGGGCTCGATCTCGCGGCCGCTTACGTTCCGGCCCATGAGCTGGGTGGCGACTTTTACGATTTTCTCCCTTATGGTGAAGGCCGGCTCGCTATCGCGCTCGGCGATGTTTCCGGCAAGGGCACGGCCGCGGCTCTCTATGGTTCGTTGGCTATCGGGACCGTTCGAGAAATCGTGGTAGATCAGGCCTGTAACCCGGCCTGCATGCTTTCGCTTCTCAACCGGCGACTGTATAGCGCGCGGCTCGACTCGCGCTTCATCGCTATGTTGTTCGGGATCTATGATGCGGCCTCGCGCCGGCTCATGCTTTCCAATGCCGGCGGGCCTTACCCTCTCCTCGTCCGCGATGGCCGCGTGGAGGCAATCCGCCTGGAGGGCGTGCCGCTTGGCCTGCTCGTCGAAGTGGAGTACGACGAAACCACTGTGGATTTGCGGCCGGGAGACGTCGTGATCTTCGCTTCCGACGGCATTCTCGAATCGGCGAACGCCGATGAGGAAGAGTTTGGCCCGGATCGTCTCACTGCCCTTCTCACCAACATATCGCGGAAGGATTCGGCTCGTTGCATAGCGGAACGCATCCTCGAAGCCACGGACAACCACAGCGGCCAGGCTCCTCACGACGATCGTACCCTGGTCGTGCTTCGCGTGACCGAGGAAACGGCCTCGGACTTCTCGAAACTCCCTATCATTTACTAATCGGAGCGGCCTGTTTGGAAAAAGGCGTGGCTCTTTTTGTCTTTGGTGGAATTAGTGGGTCTCGTTAGCATTGGTGACCACGGCGGCTTGAAGCAGCTCTGGATTCTTCAGCACCGGAAGCCACTTCTCGCGCAGCGCCGCGAATTCCGGCAAATTTTTCTTCGTAACTGGATCGGACGGCGGCAGTCCGAGTTTTTCGAAATTCTTATACTGGCCCTTTTGCAGAATGCGGAAGTCCAGATGCGGACCGGTGGAGAGCCCCGTGCTGCCAACGAGGCCAATCGTCTTGCCGATTTCCACGTGTTCACCGGTGTGCACGTACATGCGCGACAGATGGAGGTACATGGTTTCGTACCCATTCGAATGCGCGATCTGCACCATATTGCCTTCGCCGCCCTTCCGTCCGGCAAATACCACGCGGCCGCTTCCGATCGTCTGCACCGGTGTGCCCACCGGGGCCCCGTAGTCCGTTCCCATGTGCGGGCGATAGACCTTCAGAATGGGATGAAAGCGCGCGTTGCTGAAATGCGATGTCACCGGCGCTCCAAATTTCAGCGGCGAGCGAAGAAAGGCTTTCTGCAAGGACTTTCCATCGGCGGAATAGTATCCCGGCCGGCCGGCGGGATCGTGGAATAGCAGCGCCTGGTATTTCCTTCCCGCATTTTCATATTCCGCGGCGAGAATTTTTCCATAGCCGGCCGTCTGCCCGTTCGAATATTTCTTCTTCTCGAGTACGATGCGGAACGTATCGCCCTTGCGCGGGTCGGTGTAGAAATCGAGGTCGTACCCGAAGATTTGCGCCAGCCGCATGGCCAGCTCCGCGGATTCGCCGGCATCTTCCACGGCGTTAAACAGTGAATCGTCCACGCGCCCGCTAACCGCGGCAACTTCGGTGCGAGAGGGGATTTCCTGAATCTGCGCCGAAAATCCTTGTTCATCCGGAACGATCTTTAACATGCGATCGGTGTCAATCTTGTAGTCAATCTCCCGCAGGATGCCTTCCACCGAGCGCCCCACCGTGATCGTGTTTCCGGCGCGCACCTGCCGCAGATTGAATGCGCGCTGCGCCGCAGCCGAGGCATTCGCCGCTTCTTGAGCGCTCAATCCGAACCTTTGAAGAGCGGCAACGAAATTGTCTCCCGCGGGGACTCTCTTTTCGGTGGGCAGGATAACTTGCTCGCGGATGCGCGCCGCTTCCGCGTTAGCCAGCTTGACCTGGCGATCGAACTCCGTGGCCGTGGCCAGCCGTTGCTTGAAAGCGTATCCGAGAAAGGCGGCTCCGGCGGCACACACGGCCAGCACCAAAAACAAAAAGCGACGATTCACATTTCCCCCAAAGCCACTCGCTGCTGTCTCGGAGTAAATGAATCTCGCGCGTTCCAACGAGACTCATTCCCTGCCTTGGCAGGTTAACCTACTCCTCCCTTTTGTCCCAACTTGGGCCTTAGGTCAAAGTCGTTTCCAAGGGCGTGCGCTCAATCCTCCAACGGATTCGAAGGATAGAAACATCACCGAATGGGATCCGGGGACGATAAATCTCGCGCAGGAGAGTCAAAAAAAAAGCGCTGAAGAGCTTCCCTCAGCGCAAAACGCACTATGCAAGAATCCGAACCTAGCTATTTCCCTGTATTCATGGCCACGGCAGGCGTGGGATTCGCAAAGTAATTCTGCTCGCGCAGCTTGCGGTAGATGCGTCCCGCAACTTCCGCGGCGGTTGGACCCTTCACGCGGCGCGTGTTTCCGCGCAGCAGAACCGCGAGCGCGATCTTCGGATGCGATTCATTCGCGTAGGTGATGAACCAGCCGATTTTCGATGGCGTTGTGTGATCGTCGCACGTGCCGGTCTTGCCCAGTGGCATTTCATCGCCGCCGCGATCGAAGCTCGATTTGCCCGTGCCGTACAGAACCGCGGCGAGCATGCCTTCGCGGATTTCCGGAAGGATCGGCCCTATATTCAACTCGCGCTTCACGCGCGGCGTGAAATTGTCAACTTCTTCCTGGCTGTGCGGGTACTGCAGATAATAAAGCGTTCCGCCATTCGCGAACGCCGCGGACAGCGCCGCCATTTGCAGCGGGGTCACCTGAATCCCCTCGCCGAAGCTGGACATGCGCGCGACTCCTCCAAAGGCCGGTGGCACGCTCGGAAACGACCCGGGGTGCTCATCAGACAAGTTATAGCCTGCAAGTTCGCCCAGACCCAGCAGCCGCCCGTACTTGGAAACCGTGTCGAACCCCATGCGCGTGCCAAGCTGCTCAAAAAATTCATTGTTGGAGTGCGCCATCGCGTCGGTCAAGTTCATGTATTTGCGGCGGCCGACGCGCAGCATGGTGTCGCGCGTGATCACGTTTTCTTCGAGGGCCGCGAGCGCGATAGTGGGCTTGATCGTCGAGCAAGGAATGTAGCCCTCACCGAACGCGATTTTCTGATTCACCACTGTGAGAATGCGGCCGGTGTTTGGATCCACAGCGACAACCGCTCCGTTGTAACGGCCGAGCGCGGAAACCGCCGCCGCGCGCACAACTGGGTCGTCGTACGTGCCGTCATCCGTCTTCGAAGAATCCGCAAACGTAGGAACGCCGCGGTAGCGTGAAGCAGTCCGGTGAGCCGTGGTCGTGGGTCGCCCGGTGCCCGGCGCAGCTGGCACGGGAATGGCGCACAGCATCGCGACCATCGTTGCGAGTGTTGCTTTTCCGAATTCCTTCACCAGCTCTGCCTCTTTCACAGTAACCGCAATGCGGTCAACCGTCTCTGGCCTGCCCCTCGCCAAAATCTACCGGGGCATGATTTGTACCTCACGCGGTCCTCACGGTCAACAAACATTCACAAAGACCGTGTGTTACCGCCAACGATGACCCTCAATTGAACACAGCTTGAGTCTCACCAGTTGCAACTTGCCAGCCAATTTGAGGCGCCTTTATTGGATGCCCCTTACGGCGGCCGTGCATTACACTTTCTCCTGCTTAGGAGAACTCTTCCTCAGTGTGAGACTTATGTTAGGCCTCCGGGCGCTAGACCGCAATAGGCTCCTAGGCCCAGTACGCAGCTATGTGCTTTGTTTTGAATAGCTGACCGACAGGGCAGTCACCTGTCCCTGTGCCAGGCAGGAGGGGTGCTTCCGCGCAGGAGGCGAATTGACCGTCGCATTTTAAGACGGTGCTGGCCCTCGTCACACCGCATCGAGGGACTTTGTGTGGGAATCCGCAAACCTGCTCTGCAGTTAATGCGAAAAAACTTGGCCCTTCCGCTCAATCGCAGAAGGGCCAGTCTTGTCGCTTAGAAGCGTTCCTTATCGCGCGGGACGCGCTTTGGAAGCATCCGCGCCGGCGGCCGCGGCAGCACTCTTGATCGGCGGCTTCTCCGCAGGCCCCGCGGCGGCATGACCGTTCGGTCCAGTAGCGGCCGCATTCGAATTGCCCGGCACCGGAATTTCCAGCTTTTTCCGCAACACGTTTTCCAGCTTGTCGCGAATATCCTTGTTTTCCTTGAGGAACACTCGCGCGTTCTCGCGGCCCTGGCCCATGCGCTCGCCGCCAAAGCTGATCCACGTGCCGCTCTTCTCTAGCACGCCCTTTTCAACGCCCAAATCAATCAAGTCGCCTTCACGCGAAATTCCTTCGCCGTAAACGATGTCGAATTCCGCTTCGCGGAACGGCGCGGCCACTTTGTTCTTCACCACCTTCGCGCGCGTGCGCGACCCGACCACCTTGTCGCCTTCCTTGATGGCCTGAATGCGCCGAATGTCTACGCGCATGGACGCGTAAAACTTCAGCGCGCGCCCGCCGGTGGTCGTCTCCGGATTCCCAAACATCACCCCAATTTTCTCGCGAATCTGGTTGATAAAAATGAGACAGGTGCGCGATTTGGAGACAATGCCGGTGAGCTTCCGCAGCGCTTGCGACATCAGCCGCGCCTGCAACCCCATCTGCGGATCGCCCATATCGCCTTCCAATTCGGCCTTGGGCACCAGCGCCGCGACAGAGTCCACTACGACAATATCCACGCCGCCCGAGCGGATCAACGTTTCCGCGATTTCCAGGGCCTGCTCTCCGTTGTCCGGCTGCGACACCAGCAGGTTGTCCACGTCCACGCCCAGCTTCCGCGCGTACACCGGATCGAGAGCGTGCTCCGCGTCAATGAACGCCGCCTGCCCGCCGAGCTTCTGCGCTTCCGCGATCACGTGCAGCGTCATCGTCGTCTTACCGCCCGATTCCGGCCCGTAAATCTCGATCACGCGCCCGCGCGGAAAGCCGCCCACACCCAGCGCCGCATCAATCGAGAGGCACCCGCTGGGAATCACACTCACGGGCACCAGAACATCCCGGCTGCCCAGGCGCATGATCGCGCCCTTGCCGTGGTCCTTTTCAATTTGCGATATCGCCGCTGCAAGCAACCTGTCTTTTTCTTCTGTCATGTCACACCTCGGTGGAGGAAATTAGGAAATCCTGACTGCCGGGCCGATGGCCTGAGCGCTGCGCCGGGAAAGCGCCTCGCCCGTTTTCAAGTGCAACCGAAAGCGATTAACCTCAAGTGCGATCGTAAGATGGTCAGCTTCAGGCGCGGCCGTAAAACGCTCAACTCCTAGCCCTGCCACAAAACAGCCCGCCGATAAATTACGAAGTGTGGAGTTTACCACTCGATTTATCTCCGCGCTATCTCTTTTCACCGGCCAGCCTCGTACCGCCTGAAACTCGCCTACCGCTGACAACCGTGCTCCGCGTCGTGGTCCCTCAGCCGCGTCTGCGCCGCCTGTTCGCGCTCATCCAAAGCCACCCGTTCCCGGTGGCTCAGATGCCGAGCCGTGTAAGGTTCCGTCCCCGGGTGCGAGCCTCGCTTAAGCTCCTCTTCGAGTCTCTCACGTTCCAGACAGCTTAGAACATCGCTCGAAGAACCGCGCATGGCGCACCTGTTGAAAACCGCGAGGAGCAACGTAGCACTATGGCGAACAAAAAGCAAACACTATTTTTCGCCTTATATTCGCCTATGGTTACCACAGCTCACCCTTACGAGGCGTAACTGTAAAAGCCCCGCCCAGACTTGCGCCCCAGCCACCCCGCCGCCACATATTTCTTCAGCAGCGGGCACGCCCGGTATTTCGGATCGCCCAGGCCCTCCTGCAGCACCTGCATGACGTCCAGGCAAACATCCAGCCCGATAAAATCCGCCAGCTCCAGCGGCCCCATCGGATGATTCATCCCCGTCTTCATGACCGCATCCACGGCTTCCGCCGTCGCCACGCCTTCCATCACGCAATACGCCGCCTCATTGATCAGCGGCATCAGCACCCGATTCGAAACAAACCCCGGCGCGTCATTCACCGCCACGGGTTTTTTCTCCAGCTTCTCCGCCAGCTTCATCGTCGTTTCAAACGTCGCGTCGCTCGTCTGCAGCGCCCGAATCACCTCCACCAGCACCATCACCGGCACGGGATTCATAAAGTGCATCCCCACAAACCGGTCCGGCCTCTTCGTCAGCGCCGCCAACGTGGTCATGGAAATCGAAGACGTGTTGCTCGCAATGATGACCTCAGGCCGCAGAATGCCATCCGCCTCCGCAAGCACCGCGCGCTTAATCTCAATCCTCTCCGGCACCGCCTCCACCACGAAATCCGCCGCCGCAATCGCACGCATGTCCGTCGCCAGCTGCAACCGTCCCAGCACACTTCCCTTCTCCGCCTCCACCAACTTCCCCTTCTTAACCTCCCGGTCAAGATTCTTCCCAATCGTCTCCATCGCCCGGTCCAGAAACCGCTGCTCCACATCCCGCAAAATCACCTTATACCCCGACCGCGCAAACACATGCGCAATCCCATTCCCCATCGTCCCCGCGCCCAGCACCGCCACCGTCTTGATCGAATCAATCAACATTTCTCGTCTCCGTTGGCTGCCCACAAAGAGAAACACGCACAAGACGAGCAGGTCAAGCGAGACCCAGCTTCAATCATCCTCGTCACCAAAGTCATCCTCACTGTCTGATTTGGGGATTGCAGCGTCAGCTCGATCGCGATCCTTGTGGAAAACATCGATCGCGTATTCAAACGTCGGACGCGGCCTCATGAACCGGAACAAAAGTATTGAAATCCAGGGCCAGGGTTGCGATTTCACAGTCTCTCTGGAACGAAACGGAATACCGGCATCCAAGAGCGCGTCCAGGATGCTCTCGAATCTTTTGCGGTCGTCGCCGGTCCACAGCCGGTCCACTTCAACGGCCGCCGCTTCTTCTTGCGTTGAGACTAACGGAATGTGGCAGTCGCTGCAGGTCGAAAATCCCTGCCGATACTCGGCCTTGCAAAGTGGACAGAACATTCTCGAGCAGGAGCCTACTACAAAATCAGCTCATCTAGTCTTGAAAGCCGCGGAAGGCTTCGAAGTCAATGCAAGCCACGCGACCAGCGTCGCAAGCTTTTCGTCTTGCGACCACGGGGCCCCAAGCGGGCGGCCGAGTTCGGTAATGTGGCGCAGGAGTTCCTTTGGCGTGAGGCGGAATGCTTGTCCTGCGCGATCCAGGAGTTCCCTCTCTTTGACGGAATGCATCGCCAGACCGCATCGCCCACTCGCGTGAACAATGGCCTCGCGGAAATGCTCGCCATCGGCAGTATGAATCAGCGCATGAGAAGCCAGAATCTTCTCCAGCACGGGAAGCGGTCTGCCAGAAGCAAGCAGCAAGCCGCATCGCGTGAGTTTCACTCCCTGTTCTTCGGTCCTGGATTCAAGTTCACCGATCGCTCGGTGCGCCAGCCGCCTCGCCTCCGCCTTCATTCGCGCGACAAATTCGCGAGCCTGCCCAAGCAGCATCTTTTCCGCCGTGTGATACGGCTGCCGGAATTCATACGTGAAAGTATCGACGAGGTGGACTCTCTGCCGCGCCAGCACGACAGGTGCGCCTTTCTCGACGCATACCGCGACAACCGCGGCCCACCCCGAGTGCACACGAAACCCAATCGCTGCTTGCTTCACGCTCTAAGATCCTTGCCCGGATGGCCTTCCTGGAGGCGCGACCTTACAAGTTGAGGAAAAACACTAGTGGCACAGCCTTCAGGCTGTGCGCCTTAAATCATGCCGGCGGTGCGCCCTCGACCACTTCCCGCACAATTTCCCGCGCGCGCTTCTCGTTGGCGGCTGACACGTAAATCCCGGTTTGCTCCCCGGGATTCTCGAGGTGGATCGGAATTTCATTTTCCTGCATAGCCGCCGTCAGGAATTGCGCGATCCGCTCGTCGCTCCCTCTCCAAACTTCCACCGTGGCATGTTCTTCGCTGGCCACCACGAGCGCCGGCTCCGCAGACGGCGCCCCATCCTGCGCCGGAATCTCCATGTCCGCCGGTTCTTCATTCAACAGTGTTTCCAGGATTTGCTGTCCCGCCGCAAGATCAAGAGATGACACCGCAACCTCGAACCCAAATCGCGGCTTCCAGTCAATCGGGAGCGGGTCCGCGGTTAGGGCCACCTCATCATCCCCAAGCGTTTTATCCGAGTACGCGATCTCCGCCGCTTCCAGTTGCTCCAGCAAGGCCACATGCAGCGCAGGATCTTCCCCAGCCCAAAGCAGAATAAGTGCGCCTTGCTGTACCGGTTTCGATGACATGGCTTCCTCCTGGGCTCCAACCCCTTCGGCGCGCCTAGTCTACTACTTCCGCAAGCAAAGCGGGCTCCGCTGCCGCCCTCTCGATCCCAGAGTCATTCGCGAACGCATTTCATTCCGGCCGCGGGCCATCCACGATATCCCGCACCAGTTCCCTCGCGCGTTCTTCATCCTCAGCGTGACTCAATACTCTGGCTGTCCCTACTGGTTCTGTCTCGACACGGTAAGGAATTTGGTTCTCCTGCAATGCCATGCCAATAGGACCCAGCAATCCAATATTTTGACCGGACCAAACCAGCGTGGAAATATCCTCGCGGAACCAGCCATTCTCATCCGCACGCACGGGCCAATAGTCCTCCAGCGGGTCCCCTGCGATACCGAATCCCGCGCTTGGCTCGAACTCCCACTGTTGTAAGACTTGCGACATCACTTGTGTCGCGCGCTCGAAGTCCTCAGTTAGGACCGACACCACATAGTTCGGAACGTAGTGCCGCCCGGAAACGATGTCACCGCTCGAAAAGTTCGCATTGTTGAACGGGATCCCCTCCGCCAATAGCGCAGCTCTCAACTCGATGATGAACTTAGGATGCGCCAGATTGCACAGCGTGCGGGCCGTATCTTCCATAGTCATGTCTGGCTGTGGGGAGCGCAGAGCAACTCCGCAGTTCGGGCAATTCGAATACGCAGTCGTAAACTCACCGAAGCACAGGGGACACACGCCTGTCGTCCCAGGGGACAGTTCGTAGAAGACATGCCTTCCCTTTCCAAACCGATCCTCGGGCAGATCCTCCTTCAATTCTTCGCTGGCTGAGTCGAGAATCCACTTTGCTAGCGGCAAATTTTCTTCCGAGACCCAAACTTCAAATCCAGACGGTTCCCATGTGCCTAGGTGCGGCCCTCTCATGGTCTCAGGAATCGCAGGATTTTCCGGTACGCCATAGCAGGCGACGCTTTTGTTCCACAGACTCCAGAGCAGTTCGACATAAAAATGCGGATCAGTCCCACGCCACAACTGCTCCCTGTATTTGTCTGGCACAGCTGATGCTTTCTTCTCCAATGGATGGCGGGCTACATCTGCATAGGTCGCCACAAGGTCAACGTCACAATCAGCGCACCGTGTGAATCCTTGGCGGTACTCGGCTTTGCACTCGGGGCAAATCATCTCGCCCCGCAGTCTACACTGCACTCGAGCAGATTTCATCGACCCGCCGTGTGCCTTTCGATCCTTGGCCTGAACTCCCCGATTTCGCCAGCATTTCCTAGCGTTTCCGCTCCCCAAGATTTCGCTTGACAATTCTAGTTTGTATGGCAAACTAGATTGCGTAAAGGAGCCATCATGGCCAACTCACCTTCTCCCGTCTTTCTCGCCGAAAAGCGCTCTTGGTCCTACTGGTTCGCCGACGGCCTTCCCCAGCTTCTCATAGGCGTTTCGGCCATCCTGTTCGGCTTCTATTTCATTTCCATGATGACGTCAGCAAGTACGGGGCTCGTAGTCCTCTCCTTCGTCGCTTTTGGCGCCTACCTGCTCATCCAGATCCGCGCGCCACAAATCCTGGAATGGCTGAAGGCGCGCATCACCTATCCGCGCACCGGCTACGCCGCCTCGCCTTACTTTGCCACCAAGAAGAGCGTCTATTGCGATGCAAATCTGAACTTGACGACCGTCCAGGACCCCAACGCTCCTGCCATCGCGGAAATCAAGCGCGTTCGCCGGGCACGCAATCTCCGCCTCTCTCGCACATACATCCTCATGGCTCTCGCTTCCCTCGGCCTATGGTTCGTCCACGCCCCTTGGATCTGCACCCTCACCGGCATCGTCATGGGCATCATCCTCTGGATGGGCACCCGCGCCGACAAAAGCGTCTCCCTCCTCGTCATCCTCGGTTTTCCCGTTGTAGGGTTCTCCGTAGGCGCTCTGCAGCTCGCCCCCCACGCTCGCGTCGGCTCTTTCATCCTCGGAGTCGGCCTCCTGTTCCTCCTGGACGGCCTGCTTTCCCTGGCCCTCTACCTTCGGCGTAACCCCGTCGCGAGCGTGCCAGTAAAATGACGCCGGACCTGCAAGCCCTCGCCAATCTCGACCGCGTGATTCATGAGCCCGCGCGCCTCATGATCATGACCATTCTCTACTCGGTCGCCGAAGCCGACTTCCTCTACTTGCAGCGCGAATGCGGCCTCACCCAGGGCAATCTTTCAAGCCATCTCGCTAAACTCGAAGAAGCTGGCTACGTCGCCATCTCCAAAACCTTCAAAGGCAAATACCCCTTGACCATCTGCAGCCTCACCAAAAACGGCCGCGAAGCCTTCGAGGGCTACGTCCGCAAGATGCAATATGTAGCCGGATCAACCAATGGAGGCAACGGCGCCAATCACTAACCTGCCGCCAGGACTTTTTCTTGACCGGTCCATGGTCATCCCGGTAAACTGTCGTTGGTCAGTGTCGCGCCCCGGTTCCACCGGGGCTTTTTTATTTTAGCTCTCGGCGTCGGCTCACCCTCCTTGCCATGATTTGCGAAGAGAGCCTCAAAGAGCCGGCTCTTTTCTCCAACGATTCAACTCAACTTCAAATGGCGGGGAAGATTCCGATTGTCGAACTTATCAAGAGTTAGGGCCGCGGTCGGCCGCAATAAGGAGAATCAGAACGCAATCTAACGCTCCGGCGAATACCACGAGCAGCAAAATTGCGGTTGGGCCATGGACATTGATGTGCGAGAGCACCGCCAGCAGAAGAGTGGCAACTCCTGTTGATATTCCCGCCCAAAGCAAATTGACAAGTGGTGCGCGGCGGGCCCAAGCCACACTACCAACCAGTATCGCCAAAAGCCCCAGCAGGGTCATGGAAAGGCTCAAGACGGCAGCGATGTTTAGAACAGGCAGGCTGACGTGGAGGCTTACGATCCTCCCGAGCTGAGAAAAGAGAACGATCCCTGGCAACGACAGCGAGGTGCCGAACAAAGACACCATTAGCCACGCTTGCATTCTACTGCGGTTTCCCAGCACCTTGTCAGTGCCGAATAACGCCGCGGAAATCGGAGACTACCCCACCACTCAATTCTAGGAGAATAATCATGTCCCCGGTTTGCCCGCAGTACTG
>Ga0207079_1047_pt1 | contig 22178 bp, 21 predicted proteins | sample Alteio_BWMinHeat_61_FD_153525 | JGI IMG/M metagenome (GOLD analysis project Ga0207079, IMG submission 153525) | Enriched cells from forest soil in Barre Woods Harvard Forest LTER site, Petersham, Massachusetts, United States -... | ecosystem: Environmental > Terrestrial > Soil > Temperate forest >...
GCGCGCAACCAATTGGATGCGATTGTTTCAGGTTTTGCTGCTTAACGGGCAACGGAGGGACGCGCTGCGGAGAACGACCGCTCGAAGCAGGTGTGATAGACTGCGATTTCGAGATGAACAAGCCATTCGACATCGAGTTGGAGCGATTGACCGGCCAACCCTTTTCTTCCGGGAGCGTTCGCGCCGTGGAAGCGGGGCAGCAGGCGACGTTCTTCCTCGAAACCTTCGGCTGCCAGATGAATGACCACGATTCGGAGAAGGTCGCCGGGGTGTTGCTCTCGCGCGGATACCGGCAGGTGGAAACACCAGATGCCGCCTCGTTAATCCTGTACAACACCTGCAGCATTCGTGAAAAGGCGGCGCAAAAGGTATTCTCGCGGCTGGGGGAATACCGGGAGAAGCAGAGCGAGGGCAAGGTCATCGGAGTGCTGGGCTGCGTGGCACAACAAGAAGGCGAAGAAATTTTCAAGCGCGCGCCGTGGGTGAGCCTGGTGTGCGGTTCTGCGAGTTACAGCAAGCTACCGGAGATGCTGGCGCGGCTGGAAGCAGGGAATCACCGGGTGACGGGACTCGATACGGACACGGATGAAACGTTTGAGACGGAAGTGACGCGGCGCGACAATCCGTGGCGCGCGTATCTGACCATCATTGAAGGCTGCGACAAAGCGTGCTCGTATTGCGTTGTGCCGTACACGCGCGGTCCGGAACGCAGCCGGGCGAGCGATTCGATTTTGAGGGAAGTGCGGCAAGTTGCGGAACTTGGATATTCCGAAGTTCAACTGCTCGGGCAGACGGTAAATTCGTACGCGGACCCCACGCCACGGAAAATGCGGTTTTCAGAATTGCTGCTGGAGGTGGCGGATGTGCCGCGGATTCGGCGCGTGCGGTTCACTACGTCACACCCGAGCGACTTTACGCGCGACATTGTGGAAGCAATTGATGCGCAGCCGAAGCTCTGCGATCACGTGCACCTGCCCGTGCAATCCGGTTCGAGCAAAGTGTTGCGCGCGATGCAGCGAACGTACACACGGGAAGAGTATCTGGAAAAGATCGCCATGATCCGCGGCGCGAACCGGCCGATCGCCATTACAACGGATATCATCGTGGGATTCCCGGGTGAGACGGAAAGTGACTTTGAAGAGACGCTGAGCCTTCTCGACGAAGTGGGCTACGACAGTTTGTTTTCGTTCAAGTATTCGCCGCGGCCGAATACACCTTCGCTGGCGATGGTGGCAAGCTGGGCGGAACAAAGGTAAGCCTCGTCAACTCCGCCGGTATCCCAATGCCCAAAGAGGCAGTCGTGCCTGAGAGCAAGGCAGTTGATCCAACCAAGGGCCTCTACAAAGAAGAGCCTCCCAAACCGCCCGAACCGAAAGCGGACGCGACCAAGATCCCCAAATTCGATAAAGAAAAGCCACTCCCTCCTTCGCACAAATCAAAAACGTTCGACAGCAAAACCCCGCCCCCCGATAACGCCGTCCCCTACGGCAAAGGCGGCAATCCCGACCTTCCGACTGGTTATTCGCAAACTCCTGGCGGCTCCACAGGCGTGGCCGTCCAAGGTCCAGGCGGCGGCGATTTTGGAAACCGCTATCCCTGGTACGTGGACGCTGTCCGCAACCGGATTCGCCAAGCATGGGATCAGACCACCATCGACCCTGCGGTCCGCGCTGCCCGCCGGGCCCATGCAGTGGTGAATTTCAGAATCAACGGTGACGGATCTATATCGAACATTCGCCTGTCCCAAACCAGCGGCAATTCATCCATGGACTACTCCGCGCAAAGGGCGTTGCAGAGTCTCGGCTCGGTGAACCGGCTTCCCAACGACTATATAGGATCCTACGTGGACGTTACCTTTGATTTCGATCTAGCGCTGGCGCAATAGCTGAGCTTTCGAGCGGGGAGCTACGCGCAGCAAGTTCCTTGGGGGTGCATGTGTTGAATTCGGCGAAATACTTGGGACGATTGTTTTTCATCACGGTCATGTTGTTTGTCGCGAGCTCAGCTTCGGCTCAGGACTGGTTTCGCACCGGCACCGGGCTCGGTCAGGCCAAGCCTCGCATCGCTGTCGCCGACCTCGCCCCGCGCGCCGACTCCGCCAAATCCCACTCCGCTCTTTTTACTCAAGTCGTGCGCGACGACCTCCAATTCTCCGGCATTATCGAAGTCCCCAGTCCAAGCTTTTATCCTACCCAGGTCACCAGCGTCCCCGCTGAACTTAAACCCGGCGTCTGGATCGATCCCCCCACAAACGCCAATTTCCTCGCCTTCGGCAACTTAACAGAAAGCCCCGCCGAAGTGGCCATCGAAGCCTGGCTCTACGACGTTCGCAGCCCCTCCTCGCAAGCCGTAGTCGGCAAGGTCTATCGCGGCGCCCCCACCGACGCCCAGGTCCGCAAATTCGCCCACCAATTTGCCGACGAAATCATCAGCAAGCTTTCCGGCGGCCTCCCCAGCATCGCCTCCACCCAAATCGCCTTCGTCCGCCAGATGGGCCCGCAGTGGAAGGAAATCTGGGTCATGGACTACGACGGCGCCAACCAGCGCCAGCTCACCTCCATGAAAACTATTTCGCTCACCCCGCGCTGGTCGCCCGACGCTTCCCGCATCGCTTTCACCTGCTTCGCGCCCATGAACGGCGTCACCAGCGCGCAAATCTGCATGTATTCCCTGGATACTGGAAAGCCGGTCGCCTTTTCCCGCTTCCACGGCACGAATACCACTCCCGCATGGTCGCCGGACGGCACGCAAATCGTCTTTTCTTCTTCGATGACCGGCGCCGCAGAGCTGTACGTCTCCGACGTCAACGGTGGCCGGCCCAAGCGCCTCACCTTTTCCAATGGCGGGAACGTCTCTCCAGCGTGGAATCCGAAAACCGGACAATCCATCGCCTTGGTCAGCGACCGCGGCGGCTATCCTCAGCTCTACCTGATGAACTCCGACGGTACCAGCACCACCAAGCTCGACCTGCCGGACATGGGCTACGTCATCGACCCCGCTTGGTCGCCCAACGGCCAGCTCCTCGCTTTTAGCTGGCGCCGCCCCAGCGGCAATTACGACATCTACGTCATGGACGCCTCTTCCTCCCAGCCGCCCGTCGAGATCACTCGCGACCAGGGCCGCAACGAGCGTCCCAGTTGGGCTCCCGATGGCCGTCATATCGTTTTCGAATCCACCCGCACCGGCACACGCCAGATCTGGACCATGCTGGCCGATGGCTCGCAACCCCACGAGCTGACCGCCTCCGGCCACAACGAATCCCCCAACTGGTCCCCAAAGTAGAAAATTCATGGAACCAACGGGGGTGCCTCATGCATCTCAGAAGCAGGTATAGGTTGGTGCCGCGCCCACGCCCCGGTGCACGCTCTCGCTTGATCCTCCGGCTGGCGGTCGCACATTCGGAACGCCAGCCATCACCTCGAGTTACCCGATTGGTCATCTCGAGAAATTCTATTTTCGATTGTACCGGCACGATGTATAATATATCGTGATACGAGATATTACCCGAACCCAGCCCTCTGGTGTTAGGATACTGGCTCTGGTGGGACGAACACGGGAACTTCATCGCTGAGGAGGATTCGCATGAATTTGGCTTCACGCTCGCTCTATCGCGCCGGCTTGCTCGCCGCTTGTGCTGCCGCTGTTATCACTTTCGGCTGCGCCAAGAAACCCGTGGCAACGCCGCCACCGCAGCCAGCGCCCGCGCCGGCTCCGGCGCGTCCAACGGTAACGTTGCAGGCCAGCCCGTCTACCATCAATAAGGGCGACTCGGCAACTTTGAGTTGGAACTCCACCGACGCCACGCAGCTTTCCATCGCGCCGGACGTCGGTTCCGTAACCGCCCAAGGTTCCACCAAGGTCACGCCGTCAGATTCTACAACCTACACGATCACCGCCACGGGCCCCGGCGGCAACGCCAGCGCTTCAGCGAGTGTTACCATAGCGGCGCCTCCTCCTCCGCCGCCAACACCGCAGCCTGACCTGAATGATCTCTTCCTCAGGGAAGTGCGCGACGCCTATTTCGACTTCAACAAATCCGACATTCGCGCCGATGCTCGTGAGGCGCTTTCCAAAACTGCGGACTTCCTCAAGAACTACCCGCAGATCAAAGTAACCATCGAAGGCCATTGCGACGAGCGCGGCTCCACCGAATACAACCTCGCTCTCGGCGACCGCCGCGCCAACGCCACCAAGCAATACCTCGTCTCGCTCGGCATTTCCGCCGACCGCATTGCCACCGTCAGCTACGGCAAGGAAAAGCCGTTCTGCATGGAGAGCAACGAGGCCTGCTGGCAGCAGAATCGCCGCGGCCATCTCGTCAAGGCGAACTAGGCCCCAGCTTCACGCCTGTTTTGCCGCGATGACCGTTTAGTGACCGACAGAGCCGCGAGGCTGAGCAAACCCTTGCTCCCCCGCGGCTCTCTCAATTAGAGTGAAAACCGTTTCCCCGGCTTGTATGCTTTCATAGGGCGGTTCCGCGACTGCCCAGACAAGAACCCTTTCCGGCCCTTTAGGAGGATGATTCATGCGTATTCGAAACGTTGTTGTCTTCAGCACCGCTGTTTTTGCCGGCGCCATCGCCGGGAGCCTCATTGGTCCCCACCCCGCCGAAGCCGTCGGTCGGGAAATCATCGAGCTTCAGCGCGACGTCACCACTCTGCTTCAGGGCCAAAAGGACCTTGCCACGCAGGTCACTCAGGACCACACCGTGATGAAGACCCTCATCGAGCAGTCCAACGACAACGTCACCAAACTCGGCTCCACTATGGGCTCGCTCCAGAAATCCGTCCAGGACGTGCAGGCCAATTCCGGCGCGCGCCTGGACACCATGTCCACCCAGGTCCAGGGCCTCTCCGACAATCTCGAGGAAATCAAATCCCGCCTCGGCAAACTCAATCAACAGCTCGTCGACCTGCAGAATTCCGTCCAGTCCATTGACGCGAAACTCTCCGGTAGCGCGCCCGCCACCGGCACCGCGAATCCCACTACCTCAAACCAGCCAACGACCAGTTTGCCTTCCAACTCTTCCGCCGCTCCCGCAGGCCCCGCTCCCTCCGCCGACACTCTCTACTCCAACGGCCTCCGCGACATCACCAGCGGCAAATACGATCTGGCTCGCTCCGAATTCCTGGACTACCTGAAGTATTACGGCGATACCGACCTCGCCTCTAACGCCCAGTTCTATCTCGGAGAAATCGCTTACAAGCAAAAACAATATCAAGACGCCGTCGCTGCCTACGATAGAGTCCTCTCCAATTACCCCAAGAGCTTCAAGCTGGCCCCTGCGCGCCTCCGAAAAGGCATGGCCCTCATCGAACTCGGCCAGAAAACCTCTGCCGTTCGCGAGCTCCGCGAAGTCGTCAAGCGCTACCCCGGCACCGAAGAAGACCGCCAAGCCCGCGCCAAACTAAAAGAACTCGGCGTCGCCGCCACCGCCACCCGCTAACGCAATCCCCTTCCGCCCGGCCTCTCGATAGCATTAGCCTCCACGCTGCCAATTCCGTCCCAAGGCCCTCCAGCCCGACCATTTCTCCATTAATTTCCATTTCCACTTCTCTGTTCTCTTCCTCGTTTTACTTCCCAGCATTCTCTCGCGGCACCAGCTGGTAGCTCACAAACGCCAACTGCTTCCCATCCGGCGACCACGACGGCACATTGATCGTTCCCTGCCCGCCAAACAATTTCGCCAGCACTGTCACTTTTTTGTCCTTGAGCGACATCAGCCGCAGCATCACATCCTTGTTCTCCGGATGCCCCGTCACGCTCGCGTCGTACGTCAGAAAAACCATCTGCTGCCCGTCCGGCGAAATGTGTGGGAACCAGTTGTTGAACTCGTCGAACGTCACTTGTTCCTGCTCACTTCCATCCGCCCGCATTCGCCAAATCTGCATGTGCCCGGTGCGCTCGCTATTGAAATAAATAAATTTTCCGTCCGGCGAATAGTCCGGCCCATCGTCCAGCCCCTTGGCCGTCGTCAGCCGCATCTCTTCCCCGCCGGTCACGGGAATTGTGTAAATATCAAAATCATCGTTCCGCTGGCCAACAAACGCCAGCGTCTTCCCGTCCGGCGACCATCCATGCCAGTACGAAGGAGCATTCTTCGTGATGCGCCGCGGCGTCCCTCCGCCAATCGGCACGATGTAAACGAGCGACTCGTGCTCCTCCTGCGATTGGTCGCTGATCCCCAGTTGCGTCCCATCCGGCGAAATCCCGTGGTCATTGTTGCAACGCACGGCGAACCCCGTGTCGATAACCTGCGGAGTCCCGCCCGTCACCGGAATCTTCTCGATCCGCCCGTTCCGGTTGAACAAAAGGTTCTTCCCGTCCGGCATCCAGTTGGGAGCTTCAAAGCGCTCCGGAGCCACGTAAACCACACGCCGGTCCGTCGAAGCCACCGAAATCGTCTCCAGCGTGCTGTACAGCGTGGAGCTCGCCGCCGCAACGGGCGCAGTTGTCTTCAATTCAACCTTCGAAAACACCGCCTTCTCCACAACATCCTTGTCGTGGCTGCACACGCCGATCCCAACATAAAACGGCTCTTTCAGCCCGATCCGTGTGGATCCGCCCGCGAGATGAAATTCACTGTCGGCCCCCGCCAGCGACATCATGAAGTACGCGCCGCGCTTTGCAATCCGCACTCGCCGCGGACCCGTTACATTGGCCTGGATCTCATGTGTCGCAGCTCCTTTCTCCTCGCGAAATTGCAGCGACGTCAGCCCGCTCCCATGCACCGCCAGGTCCGCGTAGGGAGAATCCGCGTCGAGGCTTTGGCGGATCATGAGCACCGCTTTGCGGTGTTCGTTCACTCCTTTGCCAAGAAAGGAGATGTCCGCCGTTACCGTCACGTCGCCCGAAACTTTTTTCCAAACAAACTGGAACGCATCCGTCGTAAACCACATGTTCTCCCCGCTCCCCACAATCATGTAGCTCCGCTTCCCCGCGTCATACTCCACCGATCCAGCATGAAGAACCGTCCCGACGTCCCCATGCCCTTCGAACAACCCCACTGCCCCGCTCTGGGCCACACTCGATTCTTGTCCTCGACCGCTGCTCAACCCAGCAATCAACAGAACGAAGGCGCAAGCCACTCCGCGCAAAACTGCAATATTTGTTCGACTCACGATGAAATCCTCCAACTGTCAAAGCAAACGCGAACCTTAGGATGGCTTCGAACAATTGTCAATTCGACTCTCGCCGCTTGCTCACCGCTGGAAATATCCTCCTGCGTTGGCCTCTTCGCCACTATTTCCCTTTTCCATAACCTCATGTTATCTTCGCCAGCGCAGGGGGAAATCGTCCATGTCTGTGAACAAAGTCATTCTCGTCGGCCGCCTCGGTCGCGATCCGGAAACGCGTTACACCGGCGGCGGCCAGGCCGTCGCCAATTTCTCCGTCGCCACGGATGAATCTTACAAAGACAAGAACGGCGAGCGCCAGAAGCGCACCGAGTGGCACAAAATAGTCGTGTGGGGCAAGCAGGCCGAAATTGCGCAGCAATATCTGAAAAAAGGTTCGCTCATTTTCATCGAAGGCCGCATTCAGTCGCGCGAATGGCAGGATAAGGAAGGCCAGAAGCGCACCAGCTTCGAAATCGTCGCCACCAATTTCCGAATGTTGGGCGGCCGCTCCGAAGGTGCCGCAGCGGCCAGCGCGGGCGGCGGCGCAGGCGCGCGCTCCGGCGGTGGCGACGATTTTGAAAGCCATGCCGCACCCGCCGAGGAATCCTACGGCGGAAGCGCTCCCTCTGGCGGTGGCCCGGAAATCTCCGACGAAGATATTCCTTTTTAGGCGCCTGGTCATTCGAATGCCACGGCTGGGCGCTTCTCACCCGCATCCTCGGAGAACGAAATGGGTTTGACCAATCGTCAACTTTGCTTGCAATGCTGCCCGAAGGGCCTCGTCGCCCCCGGTGATCTGCAACTCGCCGAATCTCCCGTGCCCGAGTTACAAGACGGCCAGGCCCTCGCACGGGTGAAATATCTCTCGATCGATCCCACCATGCGCGTGTGGATGGCCGGAGACAGCTACCTCCCCGCCGTCGCCATCGGCGAAGTGATGCGCGCCTTCGGCTTCGCGGAAATTATCGAGTCGCGTCACCCCGACTTCAAGAAAGGCGATCGGGTCACAGGACTAACCGGTCTTCAGGACTACGTAATCATCGGTAATTCGGCCACGCGAAACTTTCAAAAGGTTCCGAAAATCCCATTTGTTCCGGACACCGTTTTTGTCGGCCTACTAGGCATCAGCGGACTCGCCGCGTTTTTCGGCATGGAGATCGCTCAAGCAAAGAAAGGCGAGACGCTGGTGGTCTCCGCCGCCGCGGGCGCCACCGGCAGTATCGCCGGACAGATCGGCAAGATCCATGGTAGCCGCGTCGTCGGCATCGCCGGGAGCGATGAAAAATGCGGCTGGCTCACCAAAGATCTTGGGTTCGATGCCGCCATCAACTACAAGGATTCGAATTGGAAAGAAAAACTCGCGGCCGCCACGCCCAACGGCATCGACATCAACTTCGAAAACGTCGGCGGCGAAATCATGCGTGCCGTTCTCAACCGCATGAATCTCCACGGCCGCGTGGTGCTGTGCGGACTCCTCTCCGGCTACACCAAGGGAGACCCGGGCCTTGCCAGCTTCGGCCAAGTCCTCGAAAAGCGCCTCCGAGTCCAGGGGTTTATCATCATCGACTACGCTTCACGCTTCATGGAAGCAGCCACGCAGCTCGGTCAGTGGAAAATGTTCGGGAAACTGAAGGACCGCGAAACGATCGTGGAAGGCCTCGAGAAGGCTCCCGACGCCATCAACATGCTTTTCACCGGCGGCAACATCGGCAAGCTGATCGTTAAACTCTAAACTGGGTGGAACAATGGAGGACGGTAGAACCTACAGAAATACCTGAGGAATCAGCAAAAGTCCGCCCGCGCTACTTCGAACCGCCGTGTTTTCTCTGCTCGTCCAGGTTCTTCAGAAACTCTTCGAACTTCGGTTTTTGTTCCGCCGTGAGAACGGCGCGGATTTGGTCGCGTCCCTTTTGACGGATTTGTTCCAGTTGTGCATCGGATTGATCGCGAACGTTCTTCGCCTCGGTATGGTGTTTCAGAAGAATGGAATCAACCTCTTGCGCCTGAGCGCTCGTCAATCCCAGGTCGTGCGTTAGCTCTTGCACGCGCTGCGCCCGCCGAACCGGCTCCGGCTGGGGAGCTGGTGCGGAAGCGGCCGCCACCGGATGATGCGCGAATCCGTAGCCCAGCACGCCGCCGAGCGCCGCACCCAACAGAAAGACTACGCCGACCCAGAGGGCGGCCTTTCGAGTCGCGGACGATTCACTCATGGATTCCTCTCCGGCACACTGACGAGAATATCGTCTTGATTTGGCGAGGACTGCGGAGTCTCAAAAAGCGATTCCTGGGGAGCCAGTGTATTGGACTGTTTCACTGTGGTGGACCGGCTTTCGAACACCCACGTACTGGCGACGAGCAAAACCGCGCATGAAGCAAGCGCCAACCGCAAAGCAAACTTTGGCACTGCCAGCCAGGTTCTTGTGACCTCCGAAAGTTCCTTCTCTTTCACCGCGATCGCCGCCATCACCCGCGTGACAAACCACGGCCCCGGCTCGTGCCCTTGCGCAACAGTCCCTCGCAACAGTGCCCGCGCCTCGACAACATCCCGAATCGTCTCACGGCAGTTGGAGCAGGCAGCAGCATGTGTGCGCTGCGCCGGCGGCAACGCCTCCAGCAGCGCTTCAACGCTTTCCGCGCGCGCAGTCGCCTCCTCCGAATCCTCCAGCAAATCCACTAACTTCTCGCATTCCTCGTTGCCCTTGTTCAGCAGGTCCCGCATTCCCGCCTCCTGGCTAAGCTTCTAAAAATCTCTCTCTCAATTTCAAGCATCCTTACGCCAAATTGCTCTCTAATTTCAACCGTCCCGCTTCCTCGCCTGGCTTACCACGCGCCGTCGTGCCCGGAACAGTCTCACTTTCACGGTATTCGCATTCAGATCCAGAACCGCGGCGACCTCCTCAATCGAAAAACCTTCCACTTCTTTCAGAATCAGCATCAGCCGGTCTCGCTCGTCCAATCCTTCCAGCAGCCGTTCCACCCGCTGCTGGGCCGCCAGCCTATCGCTGATGTCGGGGGCCGTGCTGCCCCTCTCTTCCGACGTCTCCACCTGCCGGGCCTGCTCCTCGCTCAGATCGGCCTCGTATACAAGCGGCCGAACCTTCTTTTTCCTCAATAGGTCCCAGCACTCGTTCACCGTGATCTTGTATAGCCAGGTGCTGAAGGCCGCCCGCTGGTCAAACCGTTTAATCGAGAAATACGCCTTTACAAACACCTGCTGCGCGATATCTTCGACGTCCTCGCGTCTTTTCAGAATGCCCCCGGCCACCGCAAAGACCCTGTGCTGGTGTCGCCGGATCAGCTCCTCGAACGCCTCTTTGTCCTCTTTCTGCGCCCGCCGTACCAATTCCCGGTCGCCGGCGCCCTTGGCAGGCTCCGGCAAATTAGTTCCCGCTGCCGCCACGGGGGGCGGGGGCGCGGAAGACTCTTCTTTTGGGACGCGTGCCATAGTCTTTTGGTTACGGCTATTTGCTTCGGGTTGCCCGGCGTTGCATCAAATGTTGCATTTTGCCTTACAAAACTTTTTACTTGCAATCCATCTTACCGACATGGAACAATGCCGCCATGATTATTGGCGACCGCCTTCGCGCACTCCGCGAAGAAAAGAAACTCTCCCAGGGCGACATCGAGAAACGCACCGGCCTGCTTCGTTGCTACATTTCCCGCGTAGAGAATGGTCATACTGTCCCGGCCATCGAAACGCTGGAGAAGCTGGCTCGCGCTCTCGAGTGCCCACTCTATCAACTCTTTTATGACGGCGAAGAGCCGCCTGTTCTGCCGAACCTCCCCAAGCGGAAGTCATCGGATGATATCGCCTGGGGCTCGGTTGGGAAGGACGCTCGCTTGCTCAACAAGCTTCGTCGCTTGATGGGCAAGGTGGAAGAAGGGGATCGCAAGCTCATTCTCTACATGGCCCAGAAAATGGCCAATCGGTAGTTTTGCGATAACTCTCATTCTGTAGACGTCGTTCGAATCACGCTACCCCGTGGTACAGGCCGCGCACACTCACTGCGCGGCCTTTTCTTTTCAGCCTCTCGGTGATTCGCCAGTCTTTTCAGATATCCGCCCGCGCCCTGGTTAGATCCTCTAATGTGAGGCCATTCACGGGCTATTCCCACTCGATGGTGCTAGGTGGCTTGGAACTAATGTCATACACCACCCTTGTGACGCCCGGTACTTCATTCACGATGCGCGTCGAGATGCGTTCTAGTACTTCCCCGGGCAGCCGCACCCAATCCGCCGTCATGGCGTCGTCGGACTCCACCACCCGCACCGCCACCGTCAGCCCGTACGTCCTGCCATCTCCCATCACTCCCACGCTGCGCACCGGCAGCAGCACCGCAAACGCCTGCCACACTTTTTCATACAACCCCGCCGCGCGAATCTCTTCCACCACAATCGCGTCCGCCTCCCGCAGCGTCGCCAGGTGCGGCCGCGTAATCTCGCCCAGCAGTCGCACCGCCAGCCCTGGCCCCGGAAACGGGTGTTTCACGAGAATCTCCGCCGGCAAGCCCAGGTCCCTCCCGATTCGACGCACCTCATCCTTAAAGAGATCGCGCAACGGTTCAATCAGGGCAAATGGCATCTTTTCTGGCAGCCCGCCCACGTTGTGATGCGTCTTGATAGTCGCCGAAGGTCCCTTCACAGATACGGACTCGATCACATCCGGATAAAGAGTGCCCTGCACTAAGAACCCGATTTCCCCATGTGCTTCGCCCGCCTGGAGTTTTTTCGCCTCTTCGGCGAACACCGCGATGAACTCCCCGCCGATGATTTTTCGCTTCGTCTCCGGATCGGTCACGCCCTGCAACTTATCGAGAAACCGGTCGGAAGCATCCACCCCAATGACCCGCAGTTTCAGCCGGTTGCGCAGCATTTCCAGCGTGTGTTCAAACTCGTTCTTTCGCAGCATGCCGGTGTTCACGAAAATATTCGTGAGCCGGTCGCCCATGGCGCGGTGCACCAGAACCGCTGCCACCGTTGAATCCACGCCCCCGCTCAGCGCGCAAATGGCTTTCCGGTTTCCCACCTTTTCCCGGATCGCTGCTGTGGTCTCTTCGATGAACGCCGCCCCGCTCCATTTCTGTTCCGCCTTGCAAACCTTAAAGAGGAAATTGCGCAGCAGTTCCGTCCCGCTCTCGGTGTGGTTCACTTCCGGGTGGAACTCCACGGCATAAATCTTGCGCCGCGCGTCTTCCACCGCAGCGATGGCATTCTCCGTTCGCCCGATGGTGCGGAATCCTTGCGGGAGCGTTCGAACGTGGTCTCCATGGCTATTCCACACGCGCAACGATTCGGGGATTCCGGCAAAAAGTTCGGAGCAGCCATTCCCTTTCGAGTCCTCGATGCTTAACTGCGCGCGCCCATACTCGCGCCTCTCCGCCTTCTCGACCGTGCCGCCCAGCGCGTGCGTAATCCACTGCATCCCGTAACAAATCCCCAGCACCGGAATTCCCAGCGCCAGAACATTTGGATCGCACTTCGGCGCCTCGGCGTCATAGACCGAGCTCGGTCCGCCGGACAGCACAATCCCCGCCGGCTCCAACTTTCGAATCTCTTCAACCGACGACGTGCACGGCAAAACCGCGGAGAACACCTGCTGCTCGCGGATGCGCCGCGCAATCAGTTGCGTGTATTGCCCCCCCGAAATCGAGAACCACCACGCCGCCAAACTCCGCCTTCATCCTGCCTCCCAGCCCCTGCGCCGGTTCCGCCGCCGGCCTTGCCGCGCTCTCCATCATGCCATCTCCCCCTTACGCCACCACAAGATTCAGCAATTTATCTGGCACGAAAATGCGCTTCACGATCCGCTTCCCAGCCAGGTGGTGCTCGATGCCTGGCTCGACCTGCGCCTTTCTGACAATTTCTTCCTCGCCGGTTCCCGCCGCAACTTTCACCTTGCCGCGCACCCGCCCGCCGACCTGCACCACGACCTCGACTTCCTCATCACGCGCCAGGTCTGCACGAAACGCCGGCCAGTCCACGGTCCATAGCCCATCCTTGTGCCCAAGCATCTCCCACAACTCTTCAGCAAGATGCGGCGTCATCGGCGCCAGCATCAGCGTCAGCAGTTCCAGCACTTCTTTGCGCGCCTCCGGACGCACGCCGTCTTCCAGCGGCTCCTGCGCGTAAATCCCATTGGTCAACTCCATGATCAGCGCAATCGCCGAATTGAAATGCCACCGCGTTTCAAAATCCTGCGTCACGCGGCGCAAAGTCTGATGCACTCTGCGGAGCAACGTCTTTTCCTTCGCCGTCGCTCCGACGACATCGGCGCTTCCGTTCTTAGCCCCGCGCACCGCCTCCGCATGCCGCTCAATCAACCGGTACACGCGGTTCAGAAATCTCCATGAACCTTCAATGCTCTCCTCACTCCACTCCAAATCTTTTTCCGGAGGCGCCGCAAAGAGCGTATAGAGCCGCCCGGTGTCCGCCCCATACTTTTGCGCCATCTCTTCCGCGCCGACGACGTTGCCCCGGGACTTGGACATGGTCACTCCACCCTTTTGCACCATGCCCTGCGTAAAGAGCCGCGCGGCGGGTTCGTTGTGCGTGATCAATCCCATGTCGCGCATGACCTTGCACCAAAATCGCGAATAGAGCAGGTGCAGAATTGCGTGCGTGATCCCGCCGATATACTGATCGATCGGAAACCAGTACGCGGCCTTCGCCGAATCGAAAGGCGCCTTATCGTTGTGTGGATCGGTGTATCGGTAGAAATACCACGACGAATCCACGAACGTGTCCATCGTGTCTGTCTCACGCCGCGCTGGCCCGCCGCATTTCGGGCAAGTCGTATTCACAAACTCAGGTGTAGCCGCCAGTGGCGATTCGCCCTCGCCGGTGAGTTTCGGATTCGGCGGCAGAACTACCGGCAAATCCTTGTCCGGCACGGGCACCAGCCCATCCTTCGCACAGTAGACAACCGGAATAGGCGTGCCCCAATAGCGCTGCCGCGAAATTCCCCAATCTCGTAAGCGATAAATCGTCTCCGCCCGTCCAAATCCCTTCTGTTCCGCGAACGCCGCCATCTTGGTGATCGCGCCCGCTGACTTCAGCCCGCTGAAGGGTCCTGAATTTACGCTAATCCCGTACTCAGTAAATGCAGCTTCGGTGGGGTGCGCGGGTGCCCCACCCTCGGGTTTTGAGGGTGGGTCTTGGGTTGCTGGCACCACGACAACCGGCTTCGGCAACCCGTACTTGGTTGCAAACTCAAAGTCCCGCTCATCGTGCGCCGGAACCGCCATGATCGCGCCTGTGCCATACTCCATCAGCACAAAATTCCCCACCCAGATGGGAATCTTCTCTCCGCTGAACGGATTGACCGCATATCGTCCGGTAAAGAACCCTTCTTTCCCCATCGTCGCCAGGTCTTCCGTCTTCACCGAGGTCTGCCGCATCTTGGCGAGCTTGGGTTGCGCCTCCGCGCGCGACGGCGAGCCCTCCAGCAGTTTTGAGACGAGCGGATGGGTCGGCGCAAGGATCAGCGCCGTCGCGCCATAGATGGTGTCAATGCGCGTCGTGAAAATCTCGATCGGGCCCGCGCCCGCACCGTCCGCCACTGCAAACTTCACCTTCGCGCCCTGCGACTTCCCGATCCAATTCCTCTGCATCAGGATGACGCGCTCCGGCCATCCGCCTTCCAGTTCCTTCAAATCATCCAGAAGCTGGTCCGCATAAGCCGTCGTCTTCAGGAACCACTGCTCGATTTCGCGCGTCTCCACCAGCGTATCTTCGTGCCGCCAGCAGTAGCCGCCGTTGATGACCTGCTCGTTGGCCAGCACGGTACAGCATTTCGGACACCAGTTCACGCGGCTCTTTTTGCGATACGCCAGCCCGCGCTCCAGCATGCGCAGAAAAAACCACTGGTTCCAGCGGTAGTATTCCGGATCGCAAGTCCAAATCTCGCGCCGCCAGTCGTAGCTGAACCCGAAGCGCCGCAGCACGCGTTGAAATTCCCCAACGTTTCGGTTGGTCCATTCGCGTGGATGAGTTTTGTTTTTGATCGCCGCGTTTTCCGCCGGCAGCCCGAAGGCGTCCCATCCCATCGGGTGCAGCACGTTGAATCCGCGCATGCGCTTCATGCGCGCTACCACGTCCCCGATGGTGTAGTTGCGCATGTGTCCCATGTGCATGGTGCCGCTCGGGTACGGCAACATTTCCAGAATGTAGTACTTGGGCTTCGAAGGGTCTGCTTCCGATTCGAATACGCACGCGTCCGCCCAGCGCTTCTGCCACTTCAGCTCAATCTTCTGTGGATCGTATCCCGACCCTGTCCCCCCCGCGCCCTGCTGCGGGTTCCCCGATGTAGTCTGCTCCGCCACTCCGCCCTAACCTCTTTTCTTCTTCGCCTTGGTCTTCTTCGCCACGCTCTTCGTTCGAATCTTCTTGTTTGTGGCCCTCTGTGCTCTCTTACTCTGTGACCTCTGTGTCGAAATCTTTTTCTGCAACGCAGTCGTAAGCATGGAGAAACCCTTCTCCGCTGCTGGCGCCTTCTCCTTCAACCCCGCCAACTCCCAAAGCGCCGCCACGTTTCGCCGGTCGTCCCCCGGTTCATCAATTGGCGTCTCCAAAATAAACGCCCGTCCCACCAAACCCTCCGGCGGCATAGTGCCCAACCGCGGATGCCGCAGAAGTCTCTGAAACGCTGCCGCCCCAATCTTTCCCTCGCCAATATTTTCGTGCCGGTCCACCCGCCCGCCCAGTGGAATCTTCGAATCGTTCACGTGCAACACCGGCACGCGATCCAATCCAATGCTGCCCTCCACTTGCCCCAGCGTCGAAGCCAGTCCAGCCTCCGTCTTGATGTCGTAGCCCGCCGCAAACAGATGCGCCGTATCCAGGCACGCGCCCACCGGCAAACTCGAAAGCCCCTGCAGAATTTCTGCCACCTCTTCCAGCCGCGAGCCCACTGCCGTGCCCATTCCCGCCGTATTCTCGATTAAGATCTCCAGTCCACCGAGATGCGATCGCTTCGCAGCCTGTTTCACCGATTCAATGATTGTCGCCACCGCCTGCGCCGCAGTCGCCTCGCCGCGCGCGCCCGGATGCACCACCAGAAAATCTGCGCCCAGCGCCATCGCCCGCACCACTTCATCATGAAACGCTTGAATCGAGCGCGTCTGCAGCATGCGCTGCTCCGACGCCAGGTTGATCAGGTAATTCGCGTGAATCACAAGCGGGCCAAGCTTCAACTCCTCCCGCCGCGCGCGAAACGCCTGCGCGTCCACCTCGGCAATGCGCGTCGAACCGCCGCCCTGCCACGTCCGCGGACTCGCCGAGAAAATCTGCAGCGCGTTACATCCTAGCTTCCGCGCCGCTTCCAGCGCATTCAGGTGGCTGCCCGCAATGGACGTGTGAATCCCAATCCGCGCGCTCCCGTCCATCCACGAGGGAGGCAGCGGTTCCGGCTCCGGTTCCGGCCGGTACTCGTCTTCCGGATCGAACTCCGACATCTTGGTTAGAGGCGGCGTTGGCACGCCTGCCGCGAAATTTTCATCCGTCATAAACTATCCATTCTACCACACGCGCCAAATCGCCCCTCTCCACACGCGCATGAGCCGGGGTCGCTTCGTTTCACTCACTGGACAAGCGCGTGCTTCGCGCACAGGTGGGTTTTTCAGATTAACCGGTGAATCTCAATGGCCTGTGCGCGAGCCGCTCGGCGATTCAAGGCAAACTCGAGCGCAAGCATCAATCCCAAAATGAACACGCCGAGAAAACGAGTCTCAGGCAGTTCGCTCGCCGAAATTCCAAAGAGGACACCGGCGATCATGACGACAGGTCGCATGGCGGTTAGCGGCCCCAGCATGAGAACGCTTGTAGCGCTGCGGATGTCCGTCGAAGGGATCAGCCGAAGCGCGAGGTTAAGCAGCACCAAAGCAGCGTACGGAAGGAAGACCCAGAGCATGCCGCCGGCGGTGGACTCGAGATCGGCGCGAAGCGCAGCGCGGTGCGAGGAAAAAGCGCCAGTCAATAGCAAGGCGCCCAGCGCAAGCATACTAATCACCTGCGCGCCTGCGATTCCGTGAAGGAGCGCGCGCGTGTAATAGTTGCGTTTCCGGATCAGCGGGCAGCGCCCCATGGACGTGCGCAGCCCGCACAATAGCCCGTCAAGTAAGGCCAGCAGATAAAGCGCGAGCAGCGTCATCGCAGTTCCCCCAGCCGCGTTGCGTGGCTGCCAAGCTGCCGGCGTAGTTCGGGCACAAGTTTGTGACGCAGTCCAACAAGTGTGTGGAAAACACGCGGCGCCGGCGTGTTCCAGATTCTCGCGCCATAGATTCCCGCGGCAAAACCAGGCGCTGAACTACGGGCGGCCTCGGTGAGCGTCCGGGCATCGTGTGCGCGGATCGTAGACAGGACGCCGTCGTGACGCGCAATCGCTGTACGCATGCGCAGATAGTGAAAAAACAGCGAGCCGAAAGGCGCAAGAAACCAGGGCTGAAAATCAAAGTGCAGGAACGCCTGGATTCCCGGCTGGTCGTGCCGGCGCAAGAATTCGAACAGCGCGGGGCCGCGGAAATGGTGAATCACGCCGGTCGATAGCAGTACGTGGCTGGAGTGTTCAGTGGAGAAGGCATCGCCATGCAGAAACTGGCAGGGTAAGCCCTCGGCGGCGGCGAGGCGATTCGCTTCGGCAATCAGAGTCGAGTTCAGATCCATACCGATTACTTCAATATTGTGCTCCGCGAGCGGAATCTTCGCGGCAAGCCACCGCGTGGTATAGCCGATGCCGCAACCTACATCAACAATGCGCAACGTTTCGCGGATCCCAGACTGACGAATGCAAGCGACCACCGGCCGAAGAAGCTCCCAGACACGATTGCCGTGGTAGAACTCCTCCGCGAGTCGCTGCATCTCCCAGTGGACGGTCAAGAACAGGGCGTCGATCTCGTGATCGTCAAGGATGCCGGAGTTTTCGGGCAGTGCCTGGACTGCCCGCAGCGCTTTGCGATTGCGGAATTTGGAAAATACTTCAACGAGTTCCTGCTTGCGGACGGGCAGCCGTCGCAGCGTGCGGGGATCGTGCTGAACGATCAAGTCCGTGATCTCTGGTTGAGTAGCGTCCCAGGCAGGAATCATTTCGCCCAGAGTACCGCGCCAGGAACACAACGAGAAGCTTCACAACCGAGTCGGAGACGAATCCAGCACTGGAAGTCGAAAAAACGAAAATTGTCCGGCCAGGTCCCCGCCACACCATTTGCGGCCCCGCGCCAGCTTGCCGTAAACTCATCGTTCACGCACCGCGCTGGGAGACCCATCCATGCTAGTCGTCATGCAGTCGCACGCCACCGAGGAGCAGGTCCGCGCCGTCTGCAAGCGCATCGAAAGCCTCGGCCTCAAAGCTCACCCCATGCCCGGCTCCCTCCGCACAGCTATCGGCATCACCGGCAACAAAGGCGCCATTGACCTCGGCGTCCTCGAATCGATGCCCGGTGTCATCGAGTGCATCCCCGTCAGCAAACCCTACAAGCTCGTCAGCCGCGACGCCAAGGAAGAAGACACCATCCTTCGAATCCCCACTCCCTCCGGTGACGTCATCGTCGGAGGCCAGCACATCGCTTTGGTAGCCGGACCCTGCGCCGTTGAAACCGAAGAGCAATGCCTCGCCATCGCCGAACGCCTCAAGCAATCCGGCGTGCGCCTCTTCCGCGGGGGCGCTTACAAGCCCCGCACCTCCCCGTACAGCTTTCAGGGCCTCGGCGAAGACGGCCTGAAAATTCTTTCGAAAGTCCGCGCCACCCACGGTTTCGGCATCGTCACCGAAGCCATTGACAACGAATCGCTCGACCTCGTCGAGGAATACGCCGATGTAATCCAGATCGGCGCGCGCAACATGCAGAATTTCTCACTTCTCAAGCGCGCCGGCCGTGCCAAAAAGCCCGTCCTCCTCAAGCGTGGCATGTCCGCGACGCTCGACGAGTTCCTCATGGCCGCCGAATACATCCTCTCCGAGGGCAACTACAACGTCATGCTCTGCGAGCGCGGCGTTCGCACCTTCTCCGATTTCTCGCGCAACACTCTCGACCTCGCCGTCGTTCCTGCCGTCAAAAAGCGCAGCCATCTTCCGATCCTCGTTGATCCCAGTCACGGCACCGGCAAGCGCCACAAGGTTCTCCCCCTTTCCCGCGCCGCCGTCGCCGTCGGCGCCGACGGCCTCCTCATCGAAGTTCATCACGAACCGGAAAAAGCGCTTTCCGACGGTATGCAGTCCATCCTCCCCGAAGAGTTCGCCCTCCTCGCCGGAGAAATGCGCCAAATCGCCGCCGTCCTCCACCGCACCATTAACTGACGACGGGACGCCGATCTCAAGCGTGACCACGGAATAACTCTTCATGCCACGCCTGCACTAAGTGCTGCCCCACAATCAGTCCGTCTTACAGCCTGCCGCCCTAGTCGGCGACTGTACTACCAGAGTACTAATGAAATCACCGGAGCCCATTTGCGGCCTTTCACCCGATTGGTGAAGAAACTTTTCTACGCTATTAAAATCTTAAGCGGATTATCCAACCGTCCGCGGCCCCCACCAGCCCGGAGTCGCCGAACTCCGCAATCCAGCTTGGCGTAGAACCTTTGGCCTCTATAAGCAGATTCGACGGACGAATGGAGAAACGCATACCAATCGCGGTTGTTGTGCACCTCATCCGCATGCAGGATCAGCCTGTGAATGGAGCAGAACTAACGTATACGGACAATGTCAGTGCCCACGGTGCCCGCGTCGTTTCCAGGCATCCCTGGCAAACTGGCGATGTGGCCCAGGTCACTTCCTTGAAAGATGAAATCACGCTCTCCGGAGAGGTCGTCTACTGCCAAAAACTCCCGGACGACCGCTACTTGGTCGGATTGAATTTTCAGAACCGACGTGTCACCTGGTCTATGTATCGCAATTACAACGGCGGCTGATCGCTTCCCATTTACCAGCTCAACCACTATCTCGGCCCGGCATCTCATGTAATTCTGATAAGGGAGGCAAAGCGATGGCGAACGTGTTCCCTCCGGTCCGGACCGAAAACCGCATCCCCGAGCATGTGGCGGTTGAGCTCTACAGTTTTCAGAATGCTGCGCATGAGATTGCGTCCACGATCAACGTTAGCCCTCACGGCGCCCGCGTTTTGACGAAAACCGCCTGGTCCTCCAATCAAGACATTTCCATTCGATCGGTCCCCGGGAATCTCTATTGTCGCGCACATGTCGTCTATTGCAGGCCCCTGCTAGACCGTTCCTTTTCCATCGGACTGGAGTTCCTTCGACCAACTGGGAATTGGCCCAAACTCGGCAAGTCATCCACACCGCCGCGCTCTCAGTAACTCCTTCGGTGGCGCGACGTTCCTCAACTTTGTCTTTCCGCACCCAGCATCACCACGCTGCGCCCTCAAGACGGTGGTCTCTTCCCTTTTCTTTCGAAAGTTATTTCAATCGTGCAGGACAACGCTCAGGAGGGAATTATTGACCCGGATCTCGCCGTTGTATTGGATAAAGCCCAGTTTCCGGAACTTGTTCATGAAAAAATTCACCCGCGATCGCGTTGTGCCGATCATTTCCGCCAGCGTCTCTTGCGATACATGAGGCAGTACCTTCTGTGGATGGCCTTGCGTGCCATAATGCGCCAGCAGCAACAGCGTGCGCGCCAGCCGCTTCTCGCTGGAGTTGAACAGCTGATCGATCAGGTCTTCCTCGGCTCGCGCGTTTCGCGCCAGCATGTAGGCGATGAAGCGGTCCGAAAACGCGTGCTCCCCGTGGAGCACGCGAAGCATCTCGTCTTTCTCAATCACAAGCATTGTGGTCGGCGCGATCGTCGTCGCTGTTGCCATGCAAATGGCCTGGCCTCCCAGGCATCCTTCTCCAAAAAAATCACCGGGCCCCAGAATTGCCACCACCGCTTCCCTGCCCGTCTCATTAACCACCGTAAGCTTCACGCCGCCTTCCTGAATGTACATCACGTGCTTCGCGAGATCGCCCTGCGCAAAGACCGTTTCTTTCCCTTTATATTTGGCTACGCTTCTTCCCATACCGGCCGAGTCTAGAAACGACTCCACATCGAAGGCAGGGGTTCTTAATTTCCCTTTTTTTGGGGACCCAGGGGCCTTGGCGGGTACACGTCTAACTGCGGTAGACACCATACTCTAAATTACCACGAAGCTGGTTCCGGCTGACTGTTCAATTTTGTACACCCCCGACCAATTCACACAATCTTAACCTCTGCTGACGAACTCCGCCAATTTCCCGGAATTTCAGCGCTCACCGGTGATTCTTGGCCGGCCGCAGCGCTTTGCGCAGCGATTGGCGCACTTCTAATCCTCCATCGTAGTTTATGAAACCCTGCTTCCGGAAGTGGTTCATGAACAGATTCACGCGCGGTCGCGTAGTCCCCACCATCTCCGCAAGAACTTGATGGTTCACAATGGGAATCTCCGTGGATGCCGGGCCGCCCTTTTCCAGGTGTGCCAACTGCAGCAGTACACGCGCCAGCCGTTGTTCCGCGGACGAAGTCAGGAGGTCCGCTACCTTGTCCCTGTAATTCTTGACGCTGGTCACCAGATACGCCACCAGCGAATTGGACGTCTTATTCTTTTTGCGAAGATTTTGCAGCATCTTTCCCTTGCTGATGGTGCGTATCGTACTGGCTGTCATCGCTACGGCCGTGGACATACGATTGGGGTGGCCTGTTAGGCAGGGCTCGCCAAAAAAATCACCCGCGCCCAAAATCGCCGTTACTGCTGTGGGTTGCTCTTTCGATTGCGAACTCAGCCGCACTCCTCCTTCTTCGATGTAGAAAAGCGTGCCGGCCGGCGCGCCTTGCGTGTAGATGTTTTGTTTGTCTCGGTAGCGCGAGACCTTGCCTCCCAGGTCGGCGCCTGAAGTGAAGCCTCCAAGGCGCGAAGCGGTGTGGTTCGCGTGATTCTTATGGTCCGTGTGGTTTCCGTGGTTCGTGCGCTTCATTAATCGCTCCTCTTTTGCCGGCTGTCCAGGCACGTTTAGGTCTTCCCGGCTGCTTTCGCGGACTTCCCATGCGCTTCTTGCGACCATTCGAATGCTTTCCTGGCATGTTCCAGGGCTTGCTTG
>Ga0207079_1049_pt1 | contig 22127 bp, 22 predicted proteins | sample Alteio_BWMinHeat_61_FD_153525 | JGI IMG/M metagenome (GOLD analysis project Ga0207079, IMG submission 153525) | Enriched cells from forest soil in Barre Woods Harvard Forest LTER site, Petersham, Massachusetts, United States -... | ecosystem: Environmental > Terrestrial > Soil > Temperate forest >...
AATTGGTAGCTTTGCAAAATAACGAAAGATAATCAGACGAATATAACAATATGCTTCCGATAATAATAAAAAATGTAACCGTTGTCAATGAAGGTACTGGCACTATAACGAATGTCCTGTTACAGGATGGGATCATAGCACGCATTGATGATCACATACAGCCCCCTCGGGGTTGCAAGGAAATAATAGGAGAAGGATTGTACCTGCTCCCGGGCGTTATAGATGACCAGGTACACTTCAGGGAGCCGGGGCTAACCCATAAAGCTACTATTGTCACTGAAGCACGGGCAGCGGTAGCAGGAGGGACAACCTCATTTATGGAGATGCCCAACACAAACCCTCCCGCACTTACCCAGGAACTGCTGGAAAAGAAATATGACATTGCCGCGGCAACATCAGTGGCTAACTACTCTTTCTTCATGGGGGTAGCTAATAACAATGCTGACGAAGTACTGCGCACCAATGATAAAAAGAAAAGCGTCTGCGGGGTAAAAATATTTATGGGCTCAAGCACAGGCGATATGCTGGTGGACAATTACCTGACGTTGACTAAAATATTTTCGGAATCTGAACTGCTTATCGCGACACATTGCGAGAACGAGCAGATCATTAATGCAAACAAGGCAAAGTATGCTGATGCAGACAATGCTTCCTGCCATCCATTGATACGCGATGTCGAGGCCTGTTTTGAAAGCTCTTTTGCTGCAGTGCAGTTGGCAAAAAAATACAACAGCCGCCTGCACATACTCCATATCTCCACTGCCAGGGAATTGCAGCTGTTCTCGAATATGCTGCCGCTCACTGATAAGCGCATTACATCAGAGGTGTGCGTGCACCATCTTCATTTCACTGCCGATGATTATGCGAGGCTGGGCAATCTCATTAAATGCAACCCTGCCATAAAGGCACCGGAAAATAAGGCTGCACTATGGGAAGGTTTACTAGACGGGCGGCTGGATATTATTGCTACAGACCATGCACCCCATACCTGGGAAGAAAAACAACAGCCTTATCAGAAAGCGCCATCAGGATTGCCGCTGGTGCAACATCCCCTGCTGCTGATGCTGCAATACGCAAAACAGGGCAGGATCACTATTGAAAAAGTAGTGGAAAAAATGTGCCACGCCCCTGCACAGTGCTTCCGGATCGCTAACAGGGGATACATCAGGGAAGGCTATAGTGCCGATCTTGTATTGGTTGATATGAACAATACAACTACCGTTAGCAAAGAAAATATTTTATATAAATGTGGCTGGTCGCCATTCGAAGGCCATGTTTTTCCTGCTGCTATCCGCTATACATTTGTAAATGGTGAAGTAGCCTATGAAAATGGCGGTGTAAATGACGCGGTGAGGGGACAGCGGTTAATGTTCGACAGGTAATGCAAAACGACAAAACCACATTAAAAGACCTTTCTATATTCACCTCTGACGGAAGTGAAGGTGTTTTTGCGCTGATAGACCATACCACCACGCAGGCGGGAAGGGATACGCTTCGCAAACACATACAACACCCCCCTGATACTTTTGAAAATCTTAAAGAAGTACAGGCAGCGATAAAGTTTTGGGCAGCGCATCCTGACATTTGGCCAAAGATCATTTCCAACGGCACGCTGGTAATGCTCGATACATTTTTTGAATCTGCAGATACTGTTACAGCGCCGCCAACGGGTTTTACTTTATTATTCAATTCTTTTTTTCAAAGGATACTCAACAAGCAGGAATATTTTTTAACCCAGTTTTCCTTATCACATTTATCAGATTTTTTAAATGGATGTATACAGCTTTCGGAAATAGCAGATATGGCCAATGTCCCTTTGCTGTTGCAGATAGAAGCAAAACAAATAAAAGATGAACTGGAGCATCGCCTTACGGAAGAAATAGTAGCTGTTACTAAAGAAACAAAGTATACGGTCCTTGCCCAGCTTAGCTACCGCGCGCGTCGTGAAATGAAGAATATGGTGCATCGCCTTATACACAGCTACGCCAGGCTGGACGCATGGCAGTCCATGGCCAAAGCTACTGTTGTGAATGAATGGGTTTTCCCGGAATTACAGCCTTCGCTTCCCGTTTGTTTTGCCACAAAGGGGCTTAGCCATCCGTTACTCAAAAAGCCTGTCTCCTACGATATAGCTTTCGGCGATAATCGTAATTTTTTGCTGCTCACCGGTGCAAACATGTCCGGCAAAACCACATTTATGCGGTCGCTGGGTGTTGGCGCGTTGCTGGCGCACCTGGGCATGGGAGTGCCTGCAAGGTCCTTGCACATCAGCTTTATGCAAGGCATCATAACCAACATGCAGGTGGAAGATAATATACTGCGCGGCGAAAGCTATTTTTTTGCAGAGGTGCAACGCATGAAGCAGACGGCTGAAAAACTATTGCAGCGCCAGCCTCACCTGGTACTCATGGATGAACTGTTTAAAGGCACTAACGTGCATGATGCTTATGAATGTACACGGGCTGTCCTGGAGTGCTTGCTAAAACACCCAAACCACCTGATGATACTATCCACGCACCTGTATGAAGTAGCGCAGCAATTCAACAATAATACAGACATTATTTTTTCTTATTTCGTTACGAATATGTCAGATGACGGTAATTATGAGTTTACCTATGAACTTAAAGACGGGATCTCTAACGACCGGATTGGTTACCGTATATTGCAAAAAGAAGGAGTCATTGATCTATTAAACAATACCTGAGATTAAATCAATTAAAAGGGCTTAAATGCAGATAACAATAAAGCTTAAAGGATTTCTGAAGATCTCATTTTTTATCGCTATCACTGTTGCGGCCGTCTCTTATATGGCATACAAAGCGTACTACTATATTTCCTACAAAAAAATAATGTACGAGACAGACCAGAAGCAAAAAAGAAAATTAAAATTCCAGGCTGTCGTTAAAGTGAATGATCATTCAACAAAAGGCTACCTGTTGCTATCATCCATAGCTACTTACCATGGTAAAAACCTCAGCAGCATCATTATCCTGGATCCCGGAGGGCAGGTATTGATGCAAAAGCAGATGGACGGTATTATTTATGACTTTCGTCAATGGCACAATGATGGCCATACTTTTTATTCTTATGCTATAAATAACAATGAAGATTCTATCGCGAATAAATTAAGCTCATGTGGCCACATAGTTATGCTGGATTCTGCATTGAATGAAACAAAACAAATACACTTTAGATCTTCCGGGGATATTGTTGTTAATAAAAAACAAGACCTGGACCTGCATGACTTCATTATGTTGTCAGGCAGTCATTACATCACAATGGCAACATACCCTAAAACCGTGAACAACATACCATCCTGTTTGTTCCCAGCTGCTGTAAACAGGATACTTGTTCCCATAATACAGGAAATAAGAAATGACTCAGTGATCTGGCAATGGGATGCTTCCAGGTACCCGGAATTTTATCTCAGCAGTAATTCCGGCAATAAATTTTATGACACGACTACTACACAGGATTATGTGCATATGAATTCAATGACTATAGACCCACGCGACAGTAATCTTATCCTATCCTTTCTTAACCAAAACCAGGTATTAAAAATAAACAGGCATAGCGGCGATATTATGTGGCGGCTTGGCGGCAGAAATTCAGATTTTGCGCTTACCAGTGATAAGGTATTTTTGCGACAGCACAATGCTACGCTCACCGATAGTGGAAAGACATTGCTTTTACTGGATAACGGAGACGATTCTATAAGAGCTTACTCGCGCGTTCTCGAGTTTAAATTAGATGAACAAAACAAAACAGTGACCTCGTTCAAATCATACAGTATTCCCGCCCGCATCATAGGTAGCAGGGGATCTGTGCAGAAAATAAATGATGACTACGTTATCTGTGGAGGCATCTCAAATTATATACTGGTTGTGAATAGCATCACCGGTGCTAAAAAAACAGAGATCAAAGCAAACCAGTCGTTCTATCGTGCTTACCTCGTTGACAATATAGCAGGTGTAAAAACAAATCCGTAGTGCATGATATGAGCACAGCAACAAAATCAACACGGTTCCTTATAACTGCGATATTGACAGCGGTATTAGCTGCGGCTGCATTTTATTTTGTGTATAAAGCAATAATCCATTTCCGGGCGCAAAAGAGCAGGGAGTTCCGTTTCGAGGTCTCAGTAAAAGATACATCGCAAGGCTATATTTTGTTGTCGCCTTATGTGGCTAGTCAACCAAGACACAGCCTGCTCATAATCATAGACCTTAGCGGGAATGTGATCGTGAAAAAAAATATTGAAGGTATAGTTTCCGATTTTCGCCAGTGGACTATTAATGGCAACATCCGTTATTCGTATCTGGTCTATGACCCTGACAAGGACCCGGGCGATTTCATTCATGGCTCCATGGCTCATGCAGTTATTTTGGATTCAGCGCTGAATGAAATAGAACTGGTGCATTTGTTGCCTCATAATGATATAATGATAAATAAGACAAATGGCATTGATCATCACGATCTCATTATGTTGACAGACGATCACTTTATCACCATATCGTCTTATGTTAAAAATGTAAACAACATTCCTAAAAGTCTGTTGCCTGCCGCTCGCGTAAGGGTCATTGCACCAATAATTCAGGAAATAAAAAACGGCGCTGTGATATGGCAATGGGACGGAACCAGTTTCCCTGAATTTTACCTGAACAGCACTAAGGGCAATAAGTTTTCTGATTCCTCAAATGTCCAGGATTATATGCACATAAACTCCATTACCATAGATCCGAACGACAGCAATCTTATCGTTTCTTTCCACAACACAAACCAGCTGGTAAAGATCAATAGACGATCGGGCGATATTATCTGGCGGCTCGGAGGTAAAAATTCTGATTTTATCCTTGCGGCCGACCAGGTATTCCTGAGACAACATCACCCTACTTTCATAGACAGTGGCTGCACATTGATGCTTTTTGATAATGGGGACAGTGTTATGAGGCAAACATCGAGAGTGTTGGAATTCAGACTGGATGAACAAAAAAAGGAAGTTACCTACTTCAGGGCCTATAATATCCCCGAAGCCTTTGCTGAGAGCAAAGGCTCGGTGCAATTGGCAGGTAATGACTATTTCATATGCGGAGGCTCAGCTAATTATGTACTTGCGGTAAACAGGAAAACAAATAACAAAAAAATGGAATTACATTATAATCAAACTTCATTTCGGGCATATTTTGTAAAGGGTGTGCCCGGTATAAAACATTAAAAGAAGAAAATTGAGATTAAATTTGCCTCCGATCTCTTATTTATATGCGGCTTACTCCTAAAACAAAAGGCATCATCGTTATTATCATTTTTGTTGCCATTCTCGTTCTTCCTGCGTCTTATGGATTAATTAGAGCATTCTTTGGCAAGCACTCAGAGGCACCCCGGCAGGACAGTATAATTACCGGGCAAAAGAAATAATTGGTCAGCATTAGAAGGTTAGCCACGCCTCTCTGTAAAGATGTGAAAATCTTATATCGTTCCCCTGCTCAGTTTATTTAACAAGGTTACATAGGCAGCTTTTGCTCCGGGTGGTAGCTCCTTTATTATCTCCGGAGATATTTCGGGGTACGACTTATTATCCTTCCACTCAATGATGCCATCCCATTTTTTTTGAAGTTCAGGCGCTGCGTGTCTCATTATTTTCGAAAAGGCAGAGTTGAATTTATTTTTTAATTCGGGTGTCAGGAGCATAATTTTACAAAAAATGGGCGGCTTAAAAAAGATATGACTTATTGAAGGTAGTCATTTACTGCAATATAGTAATTATTATTTTGGAATATGCTATAACAAATATTTGTGATTTTCTCTAAATAAAATAGAGTACATTTGCACTTTATTAATTAAACAATTTATTTAAAATGCAAGAAGGTACAGTTAAGTTTTTTAATGGAACTAAAGGATTTGGTTTCATTACCCCGTCAAGTGGCGGTGAAGATATTTTTGTCCATGTATCCGGTCTTTATGACGAGATCCGTGAGAATGACAAAGTATCATTTGAAGTTCAAAATGGTAAAAAAGGTTTAAATGCTGTTAACGTAAAAGTTATCTAAGCTTATTAAATATTTCATCATTTGCAAAGCCCCGATCACGGGGCTTTTGCTTTTTAGCTATTAACTAGTTTATTCCGGCAGGGCATCTATCGCTTGTACAAACTTTTCTATTTCTTCTTCTTTTGTATCCCATGAGCACATGAACCTTACCTCATGTGTGCTGTCCTTCCATACGTAAAAAGGATAATGCACCTGCAGCGGTTCATACCATGCGCGGGGAATTTCCGCAAATACGGCATTTGCCTGCACCGGACGGGTGATCTTTACCTGCCTGTTTTTTGAGATGGACTTACACAACAGTTCTGCCATTTTGTTGGCATGAGTGGCTGTCATCCGCCATAGCTCATTCTGCAGCATTGCTTCAAACTGGGCCGCAATGAACCTTGTTTTAGAGGCAAGTTGTATCACCTGTTTCTGTTTATAGGCTATGTGCTTTGACAGTTCTTTATTGAATACCACCACCGCTTCGCCAAACATCATTCCTGCCTTTGTGCCACCTAGGGAAAGTATGTCTACCCCTGCCTTGCTGCTGATATCTTTCAACCCGCAGCCCAAAGATGCAGCAGCGTTGAAAAACCGGGACCCATCCATATGCAGGTACAAACCGTTCTCTTTGGTTAGCCCTGCAATGTCCTTTATCTCCTGTGGTGTATAGACCGTTCCATATTCTGTAGCTTGTGTTATAGACAACATAGCGGTCTGCGGGTAGTGAACATCTCCTTTTCTTATCAGCCGCTCATTGATCGTATTTATATCCAGTTTCCCCTTATCATTGGCGGCTAACGGGAAGAAACGGCAGCCGGTGAAGGTTTCCGGCGCTGATGACTCATCGTTATAGATATGAGATGTATCGGAGCAGAGCACTGCATTATAGGACTGTGTAGCACTGCTGATACTGAGCACATTTGCCCCGGTGCCATTGAAAACGAAGTACACATCTGCATCGGCGTCAAACACCTCTTTGAATAACGTAGTTGTTTTTTTGGTGATCTCATCTGCGCCATAAGAGCGGGCGTGCTGGCTGTTGGCTTTTTGCAAAGCTTCCATTATTTCAGGTAGTACGCCGGCGTAGTTATCGCTTGCAAAACTTTTCATCAATAATATTTTCGCTAAAAATAAGCCTTTTTGTATTTTTAGACGGCTAAAAAAAATCTGTGGTCGTATGAAACGCATTACCCTGCTTTCTGCAGCACTCTTGTATTCCTGCATTGTTTTGGCGCAACGCACCATACAACTGAGGAATTTGTGGGCCGAGCCACAGGTACATGTCGTTTTCGACGGATTTGTTGTTTCATTTACCATTAAAGATATCAACCGGGCCATACAACTGCTTGCAGAAGCAGGTGATAGTACTTATGGCACCACATCGCACCTGGACACTGCCAAACAATATACGACAGAGCTTTTTGCAGGTTATAATACCGAATACCGCGACAAGCTGCAACCTTTGCTGCAAAAGGGAGTAGGCGCCTTCCTGCTTACTTCAGGGCATGCATTGATCGAAAACTCCAAACATAAAAAACTAAAAGGTATCGTTGTCGATGCACAGCCTTATGATGAGGGTGAGCACATATCGGACGTAAAATTTTATGACATTAATTCCCGCAAGCTCCTTTTTAACGGACAGTTGCCGGCAGAATTATTTAATAAAGACATTGGAATAGAATGAATACCTAACGTCATACCTTTGCCAGCTATGCCAAACACACAATTTGATCAATTAGAAGCCATTATAAATTCAAGGCGCTCGGTGAGCTGGTCTAAAATGAACGGGAAGATGGTGCCGGACGAAATGATAAACCGGGTACTTTCGCTTGCCGACTGGGCGCCCACCCATGGCCGCACCGAACCCTGGAGATTCCTTGTTTACCACGGTGAAGCCTTAAAGCAGTTTGGTAAAGCACATGCTGATCTTTATTGGCAGCACACACCGGAAGATAAGCGACAGGAAGCCACCCGGGAAAAATTATTGCACAATGTTGACCTTGCCTCTCACCTGGTTATAGCCGTGATGAAACGTGGCGATAAACCCAATATTCCGCAACTGGAGGAGGTAGCAGCAACTGCAGCGGCTATAGAGCATGTATTGCTTGGTGCCACTGCATTGGGCATATCGTCCTTCTGGAGCTCCGGGGGTATGACCCACAAACATGCTTTAAAAGACTACCTGGACCTGGGGGCCGAAGATATAGTAATGGGGCTCATCTTCTTTGGCTATACTGATGAGCCTGTAAAAGAGGGCATCCGGAACGTACCTATCACTGAAAAAGTGAAATGGATGTAATACACAGGTTGAATGCTTATTTTTTGCCGGTATTGTTTTGCTTGTACCAGTCCATCATGTCCTGTGTAAGCAAGGCTTCTCTTGTAGTATCTCGTACAAGCCCGGCATAACTCATTTTCCTGACATCTAAACAATATTGAACCAGCAGCCAATGTTTGTAATAAGGAATAACCGTGCCGGTTCTATCTTCAAAGTCTATCCAATTATTATTATCTCTGTTTTTTTCTGCCTTAATAAGGTGAATAATGTTGTTTACAAGATCAGCTTTATTCTTACGCGCCACATATTCCGGATAGCCTTCCCATTTCCATTCGGGAATATTGGCGACCGGGTTTGAATGAAAAAGGCCATATTTATAAAACTGGAAACAATGTGTTGCTTCATGCGCTATTAGTTCGGTAAGATTCCATTTGTAGCCATTTATTTCTAGGTAGTTGTCTTTTGCATTCATTTTACCCATTAAAACGACTATCTTTTGAAAGCCCCAGCCAAACGCCTGCCCGCGTACCCGTTGCATAAGTTTAGGGTAGTATGACCCATCGTTCAGGCAAATAGTCAGCTTTAAACAAGGGTCATATAGTTCACTTTTTTCCAGCAGAGCGTTCGCCTCTTCAAGTTTTGGTATAAAAGAAGCTTCAAGTGGTTCCTGATGACAAATGGTGTAAACTCCCGTAATACTTTTGTTGGCATAAAGGAGCATAGGATTTAAAGCAATACCCACCAGTAACCCCAAAATAAACAGACAGGTAACTACAATTCTTAATGACCACTTTCTGATCCGTTTTTTCATGGAATACCTTTTACACAAAAATAACGCACGGCATCCATAATAAAAATTTTACAAATAACTGAAAGATGGGAGCATACATTCTGTCTGTCTATTGAAAAAAACAGACTATTTTCAATGCAATTTTAATATTATGGATTATCTTTCCGCTTTAAAACAGCTGTATGAACAGAGTTTTTTTAGGTTTACTGACACTTTGTGTGATGATCATTTCATGTGGTAAAAACGTGAAGCCACCCGTTACTTATGCGGTAAGTGATGATGCGAATGATAGTGCAGTAGAGGATATTTATATACCGGATAATGGTACTTATACTTTTCCCGTTAAGGTTAGGTTCCTGGAAGGTTACCTGGGCGACCAGGATAAAGTACAATTAGTCATTAAGGGACTTCCTGCGAATGTAACTATTAGCCCTGCTACATTTTCTGCTATCCCCACTTACACTGAAAACTTTGTCTTTACCAGCACAGCTGCTACACAAGGCATTTATCCTGCAACGATCACCAGCTCCACTGTTTATGGCCTTCCGCAGACCTATTACTTCAATATCCATGTTATACCTGCAGATTGTGCTGCGTTGTTTTGGGGAAATATATCCGGCAAAAGCGCCTGCACATCGCGCGCGTATACACATACTGCTGTAGGCAGTACAGGCGGCACCAATGTGCTGATGGTCAGCAACTTTGCGGGTTATGGCTCCCATTGTATTGTGCAGGTTGTGCTTAATTGCGACAACGATTCGGTTCATATAGCAAAGGCTGATTACGGCAATGGGGTTACGCTACAGGGCACCGGCATATTCAATGCCGACTCCATGACTGTATTCTATTCAGCAACCACCACGCCAACCGGTGGCCCGGAAAGCTGCACACTCGTTTATAAAAAACAATAGTTCATTTAATTACGGGAACTGATCCGCCGCGGCGGATCAAACGTTTATAGCAAAATATTGTGGGAAACGCACCGATGCCGAAGGTATCGCACTACTCAATGCGCGCTGTATGATACCTTCGGCATCAAAACATATTTCCTATTCGTTGCTATAAACGTTTGATGCCCTCGGCATCATAATCGCCAAATCCTTAACTAAATGACATTAACCTTAAGGCCGGGGCTACTGAAAAAGAGTGCTATTTGTCCTACACCCTAGCAAATTCACTATAACATTGATTCCTGTTCCTTGTTATCTTTGCTCCAAAATAGTACGTCATGTCCAGTCCCTCATTTTATACGCGCCTGCAAAAGGAGTTGCAGGAGATCAAAGACGCAGGTTTATTTAAGCAGGAACGCATTATAGAGTCGCCACAGGGCCCTGAGATACAGGTTAATGGCCGCACCGTGCTGAACTTTTGCGCCAATAATTACCTCGGGCTCTCATCGCATCCGAAAGTGATAGAAGCAGCCCACCACACTATAGACAGCCGTGGCTACGGCATGAGTTCCGTGCGCTTTATCTGCGGCACACAGGATATACACAAAGAGCTGGAAGAAAAGCTGTCGAAATTCTTAGGCACTGATGATTCTATACTATACGTCGCCTGTTTTGACGCCAATGGCGGTATTTTTGAACCATTACTCGGCGAAGACGACGCTATCATATCTGATGAACTGAACCACGCCTCTATCATAGATGGGGTGCGTCTGTGCAAAGCACGTCGCGGCCGCTACAAGCACAACGACATGGCTGACCTTGAGGCTCAACTGCAGGCCAATGCAGACGCCCGCACCCGCATCATTGTCACCGATTCCGTTTTCTCCATGGACGGCACCATAGCCCAGCTTGACAAAATATGCGACCTCGCTGATAAGTATGACGCACTGGTGATGATAGACGAAAGCCATTCATCCGGATTTATGGGTGCAACGGGCAGGGGCGTACATGAGCTGTGTGGCGTGATGGGGCGTATAGACATCATCACCGGAACTATGGGCAAGGCCCTGGGCGGGGCATCCGGCGGGTTTACCAGCGGCCGTAAAGAGATCATAGATATGCTGCGCCAGCGCAGCAGGCCATACCTGTTTTCCAACTCACTGGCGCCATCTATCGTGGGCGCTTCTATAGCTGTACTGGACATGCTCAGCGAAACCACCGCCCTCCGCGATAAACTGGAAGAGAATACCCTATACTTCCGCAAGCGCATGACAGAAGCGGGCTTTGATATAAAACCGGGCACTCACCCTATTTGCCCCATTATGCTGTATGATGCGGTGGTAGCCCAAAAGTTTGCCGCCCGCATGCTCGAAGAAGGTGTCTATGTAGTAGGTTTCTTCTTTCCGGTAGTGCCCAAAGGGCAGGCCCGTATACGGGTGCAGATATCTGCAGGCCATGAGCCCTACCACTTAGATAAAGCCATTGACGGGTTTATTAAAGTGGGTAAAGAGCTTGGGGTACTGAAATCTGTTGATAGGTTGGTTAGTTGATAGGTTGATATGTCGGGAAGCTAAACTAATAGTGTCATAGTGAGCCGCGCCGAACCATGACATGCTGAATGAGTTGATTGGCTAGGTAGCATTTCTTTGCCCCATGCCCCAAATTTTTTTTTACCCCACTATTAATTTTCCCGGGCGATTTTTTATTTGATTTTCAATGGGTTGTGGTGGTGACGTTTTTAGTGGTTGCCACGCGTGGGGTAATTCTGCGCGAATGGGACATCCCCCTGCACCCCCTTCGCTAACGCTGTCGTCTGACCGCTGAAAAAGCGGTGCTGACGACCCTACGCGGCAAGGGGGAATTATCATCAAGGCACCTAAACTTCATTTCAATTTTGATCATACCCCACACCCCAAATAATTTTTATTGCCCCACCACTAAAATTTGTGGGCGATTTTTGGGCTGATTTTCAATGGGTTGTGTTTTTTGCATTTATTAACCAATGCCCTATGGTGACCCCACGTGGGGCAATGCCCGTTTATTGTTTTACTATTTTCCTGACGACTTTGTTGTTGTTTTCATCTGTTACTGTTACAAAATAAATACCGGCTGATAGCCCTGTTATATTTACCGCAGAGGTTGGTGAACTGACATGGCGTGTAAGTACCGTTTGCCCTAAAAGATCAGTTATTGTTATGTTTGTAGTGTTACTGTTTGCGGTGATGGTTATTTGTTCGTAGGCGGGGTTTGGGTAAATGGAAATAGGCGGGTTTGTGGTTGTGATACCGACATTAAGAGATGCAAGATTACAAGTGGGGTTGAAAGCGATTTTACGGATACGTCGGTTGTTTGCATCAGGGACATATAAATTGCTACACGCATCAAAGGCAACACCACCGGGAAAATCTATTGACGCATCAGTTGCTGGAACGCCATCACCGCTAAAACCCGTCATCCCATTTCCTGCAACCGTATGTATGATACCTGAATGGTCAATTTTTCGGACCCTACGATTGTAGTCCTCAGCAATATATAATTGGCCTGAAGTGTCAAAGATAATCCTTACGGGGCTAATTGCTGTCACGGTTGCAGGAATGCCATCGCCAACATAAACATATGTGCCATCACCTGCGACTGTGGTAATAATACCAAAGGTATCTACTTTCCTTACACGGTTGCTTATTGTCGTACTCGATTCTTCTCCAATAAATACATTGCCGGTATCATCTACCGCTACCGTCCATGGGGCAATCAACTGTGCTGTTGTTGCAGGCCCGTTATCTCCTACGCCTAACGTACCTCCTCCAGCAATAGTAGTAATGATGCCTGATGTACTAACTTTGCGGACTCTGTTATTCCAGTAATCGGCGATATATAGATTCCCTTTTTTGTCCAAACAGGCATCCTGCGGATTATAGAGCTTCGCCGCAGTTGCAGCAGTCCCATCTCCTCCAAAGCCGCCTGATCCTGTACCGGCAATGGTAGAAATAATGCCTGTGGTAGCATTCACTTTGCGAATCCTGTGATTACCTCCATCTACTACATACAGGTTACCAGAAGTATCTACTCTTACAGCATCGGGCCAGCCTAGTTGCGCATTGGTAGCCAGTATCCCATCTCCGTTAAAGCCACTGCTTCCAGTACCCGCAACGGTAGTGATAATGCCCGCAACGGTTATTTTTCGTACCCTGAATGAATTAAGTCCATCGCCAAAATAATAATTTCCATATTTATCGAATGCTCCTCCTTGCGGATCTGGAATTCCTGCACTAGTAGCTGCGACACCTTCACCACTGTAGCTTGTCGACCCATTTCCGGCAAATGTTGTAATGGTTTGCCCCTGTGTTATTGCAGGCAATAAAAGTAAAATAAAAATCAAACCTCTCCCTACCTCTCCGAGGGAGAGGAGGTGTGGTTTTACCTCGCGAGTTACACTTATTCATACTTAATTATTTCGGTCAAATGCTTTCAATATAAAGTTACGACATGTGATGCAGGTGGCAAACAGGGTGCAGATTTCATGTAGATAGTATCTATATCAAAGTGGGGTGAAATGCAGGATTGACGGGGATTTTTTTTGTGAAAAAAAACCTCACCCCGACCCTCTCCACTCGTGGAGAGGGAGTTGCTTTGTGGGTTTGCTGCCGCAATTTGGAGGTAGTGCCTTGATTTATGTCAGTGCTAATCCTCGGGAGATTTCTCCGTTGCACTGCGAAATGACGGCGTTTATTTGGCTGAAATTGCTGCTGTGCTTGAATGAGACAAAGTGCATAGATTGAGCAGTCATGGTTCGTAGTTCGACAAGCTCACTATGACAGGCTCACCATGACACGCTTTTTTTAGCTGATTACTTTGCGGATATAATTGTCATTTAGTCTATTTGGCTTCCCACTCACTTTTCAGTAGCCCGGCGATGGCTATGTCTTCGGGGCGGCCGTGGCGGAGCTGGCTTGCGCGGATGATGCCTTCTATCTTGCAGCCGAGGCGCTCTGCTACTTTTGCGCTGCGCTTGTTTGCCGGGAAAAAATGTATCTCTATTTTATTCAGCCCTATTTTTTCAAAAAGAAAACTGACGAATTTTACGATGCATTTGCTGATGATGCCCTTGCCCTCGTATTCCTTGCTTATCCAGTACCCTAACTGCGCCTTTTGTACCGACTGGTCCCAGTTGTGCATCCCTACGCCGCCGATTATTTTGTTGTTGTAAAAGATACCGAGGGCAAGCGATTGCTGCATATCCTGCTCGTGCAGTGATTGCTGAATGAACTGCAGCGAATGTTCGGGCTTCAGGGTTTTATCTACCCATTCCAGCCAGGTGTGCAGGTGCCGGCGCGAGTTATCTACTGCAGTAAACAATTCTTCTGCATCGTTAACCTCATATGTACGAAGCAACAGGTTGTCGTCAATAGTTATAGATACCAAGCGGGAGCAGTTTAGGCTTTTTTGTCTTTATGTATCATTTCCCACATTTCAGGTATGCGTTTTATCCACGACAGCTCACGCATTTTAGGCTTTGCTTCTTCGGCCGGCGATCCGAAGTATGTTTTACCCCCTGCCAGGCTCGCCGGTATGCCGCTCTGGGCATATACTATAGCTCCCTTGCCAATGGTAAGGTCTTTGCTCACGCCTACCTGCCCCCAGAGTATTACCTCGTCTTCTATGATGGCTTTGCCGCCTATGCCTACCTGTGCTGCAAAGAGGCAGTTCTTGCCTATTACCGCCCCGTGCCCTATATGCACATGGTTATCTATTTTGGTGCCCTTACCAATGATGGTATCACCGCTCACTCCTTTGTCTATCGTAGTACCCGCGCCTATCTCCACATCATCATGTATCACCACCCTGCCACAGCTGACCATTTTATCATATTGTACCTCGCGGTCTTTGCGGCGCTTGAAATAAAATGCATCAGCGCCCAGCACCACTCCTGCGTGTATGACCACATTGTCCCCAATAATACTATGGTCGTAAATGGTCACATTGGGATGTATAAGGCAGTTCTCCCCTATCCTTACATGGTTGCCCACGAATGTGCCGGGTTGAATATGCGTGCCCTTACCTATTACAGCACTGTCACTGATCATTTTATTGGCAGGCTCAAAAGGGCGGAAGTGCTTAATAATGCTTACATACGCATGGAAGGGGTCGGCTGTTACCAGCAATGTTTTCCCCTCCGGGCAAGGCACTTCTTTATTGATGATAATGACCGTAGCCGCCGAATTGAGGCAGGCACTATAATACTTCTCGAAATCAACAAAGGATATGTCGCCCTTCGTTACTTTATGTATCTCATTGATGCCTGTAGCCTCCTGGGTTTTATCGCCCATTAATTTCGCTCCTGTAAAATCAGCTATCCATTGCACCGAAACAGGATTTTCAAATTGCATACGCTATAAGTTTGCGCAAAAATACACATTTGAGGCGGGTGGGTTGCAAAAAATAATTTCTCGCAGAGGCCACCGCCGATGGCGGGACAGGCGCAAAGGCCACCGCCGATGGCGGGGCAGGCAGCGGTTGTTCATGCAGTTAAATTTAAGGCGCAAATTCATGAGTGGGTGGTTAGCTTTTATTCAACCCTTTCAGGGTTGGCCCAATGGCTACTTTAATACCCGGGGCTTCACCCCGGGCTATTGATATTTAAGCCCGTTGGCCTTATACCATAATTACTATTATAAATATATTTACATGATTTTTTGAAACGATGAGATATAGTGTAAAACGAGACAACTACTTTAACTTAGCAACATCTTGAACTACATTTATATAAACGGAAAGATAACCGTAGCAGAAAATGCTCTTTTGCCTGTTGATAATGGGGCATTCCGGTATGGCTATGGATTATTTGAAAGCTTGCTGGTGCAAAATGGGGTTATAGCTCTTAAAGAATACCATTGGGAAAGGTTGTTAGCAGGGATAAAAGTGCTGCATTTCGAGCTGCCCGCATTAATGACACTTGATTGGATGGAAGAGCAGTTGCTGCTAACTGTGAAGAAAAACCAACTGGAAAAACTATGTCGGGTTCGGCTACAGCTATTTGCAGGTACCGGCGGCATCTACGACCATAAAAGCATGGCGCCCGGAATGGTGATAGAATGTTTCCCCCTGGAGCCGGAAACACTGGGCGTTAATGAAAACGGATTTGTAACAGGTATTGCCAAAGGGCTTGATAAAAGCTCTAATGTTTTTGCTAACCTGAAAACGTGCAGTGGGCTTCTTTATGCCCTGGCTGCACAGCAGGCAAAGGACAACAAGTGGAATGACATACTCATTCGCAATACAGCGGGCAACATCATAGAAAGCTCAATTGCCAATATATTCTGGATAAGCAATGGGGACATATATACGCCGCCGCTGACAGATGGTTGCGTAGCCGGGGTGACGAGGCAGCATATTATGGAAAAGATGCCTGTTATAGAAAAAAGTCTGAACGTCGAAACATTATTGCATGCTGACGAAGTTTTTTTAACAAACGCGATAAAAAGGATAAGATGGGTGGGTAGTATAGAAAACAAGAAATATAGCAACCGGCACATAAAGACAGTATATGCCCGCTGTTTTGTTTAAGTATTAATTTTACATGGTATTGCCTAAAATTTTTCAATGAAAATTTACTTATCTGTACCCTTGCTTTTCATTTTTACCTGCAACTCAGCGATAGCCCAAATAGGCTACGGGCCTGAATTAGGATTAGGCATGAGCACGTATAAGTTTGCGCCCTCTGCTACTCCTATTGATTATACTTCTGCATCTGTAAACACGATATTCAGCGGAAAAATAGGGGTGATCATAGACGAACCGTTAAATAAGCATATTTACTTCCAGGCGGGTGTGTTCTTATCCCGCAAGGGGGCTGAAAGAAGTTTTTCTTATTACAAAAACGACAGTTTCCATGAGGCGGTTCATCAAACACTTGATGTCAATTATATTGAAGTTCCGCTGAGCGTTATTTTCAAAACAGCGAAACAAGGTAAAGGACGATTTATGTTTGGTTTAGGCGCCACTCCTTCTTATATAGTAGGCGGGCAAAACCATTTGCAGGACATAGGTAAATACAATGATTCGTCAATCAACAGCAACGGCACTTATAAAATAAGCATCGGAAATACCTTGCATGCATTTGATATTGGTGTGAATGTGGTGGCGGGTTATGAATTGCCCACCGGGTTATTTTTCAGGGTTTATTATACCGGGGGGGTCAATGACATAGGCATCCGGTCAGAAGTGGATAAGAACCGCATGTTCGGCATATCCGCCGGTTACCTGTTCGGCAAAGGGCGCAACATCAATAAAGAGGCGGAAAGCCTTATAGACAAAGGCGATTGATATAATTGCACTGTGGAGATAGCACTACTACCAGTAGCCTCCGTAATGTGCATGCGGGCGATAATGGTGCTCATGCCACCAAAACCAGTGCTTTTTATACCCGATGTATTTGTTGCTCTTATATGCCCGGCCTCTATATACTGTGGTTCCGCAGCTGCTTATAAAGGCCAGCAAAACCAATAAGGCTACCAGGCGGGTAAATTTATTTTTCATCTATAAATAATTCTGACACAAAATACTTTATTATTTCATATTCAGGTAATCTTGCCGTGTTTTTTTCGGATATAGATATTATGCATTTTTGAAGGGCAACCGCAGGAAAGTTGATAAATCCATATTTCTCTTTTTTTCGTTAATATTATAGACCAAATTTTTTTTATGAACACCAAAGTCATCATTTTTTCCGCAATTTTATTAGTCGGCTGTAACATGGCCATCAACGCACAACAGCAGGATGAAAAGAAAAATCCGTATTACAAACAGAATGAAAACGCAAAACTGTCTGTAAGTGATGCTCAATGGAAAAAAGTGCTATCACCTAAAGCATATGATATCATGCGCGAAAAGGGAACCGAAGCCCCGGAAACGGGCCCATATGTGCACAATTATAAAAAAGGCACTTATTACTGTGCTTCCTGCGGACATGCCCTGTTCAGCTCGGATACAAAATTTGACAGCCATACGGGATGGCCCAGTTTTTACCAGGCACTAAATAACGGAAGCGTAATTGAGGCCAAAGATAATTCGTTGGGTATGGAGCGCGACGAGGTGCTTTGCGCACGTTGCGGTGGTCACTTGGGACATGTATTTGATGATGGGCCGGCGCCTACCCATCTTAGATATTGCATGAATGGTTATGCGCTAAATTTTACCCCAAACCCCTAAAGGGGCTTCCCCTCATTTTGTAAAAATGGTATGTTATTATGGCTATTTTTGTCGTCGATCCAATAAAAAAACGAGGAAGCCCCTTTAGGGGTTTGGGGTGAGTATTTTATGACTAAAAAAGAACGCTATGCTTTTGTTATAGACTGGTTTCAGAAAAATATGCCGGATGCTGAAACAGAGTTGCATTATACTGATCCTTATGAATTGCTGGTAGCTGTTATACTGTCTGCACAATGCACAGATAAAAGGGTGAACCTGGTGACGCCTGCTCTTTTCAAAAAGTTTCCCACTCCTGAACGCCTTGCGAAAGCTGAGTTTGATGACGTGGAGCCTCTGATAAGGAGTGTAAGCTTTGCTAATAATAAAACCAGGCACCTGATAGGCATGGCAAAAATGGTGGTGGAAAAATTTCATAGCCAGGTGCCTGATAATATGGAAGACCTGGTGCAGTTGCCAGGCGTTGGCAGAAAGACTGCAAATGTGATCGTGTCCGTTGTATTTCACCAACCGGGTATGGCGGTGGATACACATGTGTTCCGGGTATCTGCGCGAATCGGGCTTACCACTAATGCAAAAACACCATTGCAAACCGAGCAGCAGCTTGTAGCAAATATTCCACGGGAGTTATTAGCGATAGCCCACCACTGGCTGATATTGCACGGCCGATATGTATGTGTAGCCCGCAGGCCTAAGTGCGAACAATGCGGCCTTCAGTCCGCATGTAAATATTATCAACAAACCCCAAACCCCTAAAGGGGCTTTCTCTTGTTGTGTAAATAACACGAGTCTGACTGTATATTTTTATGGCTATTGCTGTGGTTGATTCAATAAATGACATTGGGAAGCCCCTTTAGGGGTTTGGTGTTAATGACCTGCAGGCGGTGTCATATCCGGCTTTTCGCCATGATCCCAGGTTGATTTGAAGTTCTTTTGGTAGTCGCCGCCATTTTGGTGTTTGTACGCATTATCACCAAAATAAGTAAGGTATAGTTCCAATTCCGGCACGCCCCTGTAACCTGGAATTACCTGCGGGTTTTGAAAATTTTCCATCATTATTACAGCCGTAGGATATGACATTTGCCCCTTGAGCATCTCCACAGCGAAAGTATTCGCCTTGTATTGAGGCTCGAAATAGTAATCCTTACCCATGAAATGAATAGTGTCTTTACGTTCTGCGTCGAGCTTTACTGCATAATAATTTGTATTCATGTACTTAATAAGGTCGGGATTCTGGAAGGTGGAGGCATCCATTTTTTTACACCAACCGCACCAGCCAGTATAGATATCCACATAAACCTTTTTGGGGTTTTGTTGCATTTTGGCCTGCAGCTCATCTATGTTGGTGATCCAATGGATCTCTTTATTGTTTTCCTTAGCCGGCTCCGCCGCTTCTGGTTTTTTCTTCTTTCCGTCAGCAATCAACAGGGCCGGGATAGATACCATAAATATTGCTAAAAGTAATACGCGTTTCATTAAATAGTCTTTTTGGAAAACGAATTTACAAATATTCCATGTAGTTTTGTTCAATTGTCCAATAATTTTATGATAAAAATAGCAATTGCGGTCACCGGAGCCAGCGGATCTATCTATGCTAAGGTGCTTTTAGAACAGTTGCAGCGGTTAAAAGAGCAGGTAGCAGAGGTGAGCCTGGTTTGGAGCGATAATGCTTATACCGTATGGCAGCATGAATTAGGGAACAAAGATTATGAAAAATTCCCATTCCGGGTGTGGGACAAGAACGATTTTATGGCCCCATTTGCGTCCGGCAGTTCGTCATATAGCGCCTTGATCATTTGCCCATGCAGTATGGGAACCCTGGGTAGGATAGCATCAGGGGTGAGCAGTGACCTGGTAACACGTGCTGCAGATGTGATGCTTAAGGAGCGCCGAAAACTGATATGCGTGGTCCGGGAAACACCTTACAACCTCATACACCTCCGCAACATGACAGCAGTTACTGAGGCCGGAGGCATAATATGCCCGGCAACGCCATCGTTTTATAGTAACCCAAAATCTTTTGATGATATCGCCTATACTGTTATTCACCGGGTCTTACAACTGGCCGGATTAAATGCAGACGGATACAGATGGGGTGAATCTACCAACCCGTAAGTGGCTTATCTTTATTCTAAATATTGGGTTTTACCTTTAACTTTTTACTATATAATGGAGTATTCAAAATCGATAGAACGGCTTAGGAAAATAATGGACGAGCTACGTGAACAATGCCCCTGGGACAAGAAACAAACAATACATACCCTGCAACCGCAAACACTGGAAGAAGTATATGAGTTATCTGATGCGGTTACCAATGAAAACTGGAAAGGGATCAAAGAAGAACTGGGCGACCTGCTGCTGCATATAGTGTTTTACAGCAGGATAGGCAGCGAACAACAGCATTTCACGCTTGATGATGTGATAGAAGGCGTATGCAATAAACTGATCAACCGCCACCCGCACATATATGGCCATGTAAAAGTGGAAAATGACACCGATGTAAAACAAAACTGGGAAAAAATAAAACAGCAGGAGGGTAAGAAATCTGTACTCAGCGGAGTACCGCCTTCCATGCCGGCGCTGATAAAAGCATTGCGGCTACAGGAAAAAACAAAACAAGTAGGGTTTGAATGGGAAAATACCGGCCAAGTGAAAGACAAAGTAGATGAGGAAATGAATGAGTTGTTTGAAGCCGTAGAACAGGGCCATCAAAACAAAATAGAAGAAGAATTCGGCGATGTGCTTTTTGCACTCATTAATTATGCGCGGTTTGTAAAGGTGGACCCTGAACGTGCGCTTGAACAAACTAATAAAAAATTCATTCGCCGCTTCCAACAGGTTGAAAATATGGCTGCGGAACAAGGCAAGTCATTACACGATATGACACTTTGGGAAATGGACGCCTTGTGGAATAAGGTAAAAGAGACAGAGTCTAAAACATAAATGTTCAGGCGATTTCCATATTGGGGCTGGTTATTACTCAGCCTGGTGCTATGGTGCATTAGTGGATATTATTTTCATCTGCATCTGAAAGCTATGCTCCCTGAGCGTATGGCAAACACGGTATATAATGACTTGCGGCATAGGGAAGATGTTTTTGAAAGTTTTATCAACGACCATACGACCATACGCCATTTATTCGCTGACTCCCTTTCCGAAAATGAATCTAAGAAAATCAATGATTACCCGTTCTTCGTCTATAGTTATGATAATGACAACTTAACGTCTTGGAGCACCAATACAGTTATAGCAGACGTTAACGACTCAGCACTAAGTAAACCTATACTGCTCAGAAATGAAAAAGGGGTATTTATTGAAAAGTGTTTACGCCCTACTTACCTTAATGAGCATAAACGATTAGTGATATTATTTCCAATACTGATCACCTATCCTTTGGAAAATGACTATTTAAGATCACGTTTTGTTGCCTCCGGTAATATACCCGTAAAAACAAAAATAACAGATGGTGGCGGGCCATCTGCAGGAGCGTACCCTATTGCTATACCGGGAAGCAACGCTGTCTTTTATCTTCACATTAACTCACAGGATATTCAAAAATGGACCCCGGACAATATTTTCATTGTTTTGTTGCTAGGTGCATTGCTCTCCAGTATATGGTGGGTACAATTAATTGCTATTCATTTAACGCGAAACAAGTCGCCGATAGCCGGTTTCGTTATTACGCTCCTGATCATTATTATTTGCAGGTCTTTGCTCTACATTTATGGCCTGCCTTTTAACCTGGATACGCTTAGGTTTTTTGACCCCGGTTTATATGCATCCAGCAATTACCTTCGTTCATTTGGTGATCTTTTTATTAATACTCTTTGCGTGTTTTGGTTGTTCATATTCATTACCCGGCACACTCCTTACAGAACTTACTTTGAAAAATTAAAAGGGAAAAAGAGCCAGTTTCCGGTAGTCGTCATTTT
>Ga0207079_1050_pt1 | contig 21490 bp, 21 predicted proteins | sample Alteio_BWMinHeat_61_FD_153525 | JGI IMG/M metagenome (GOLD analysis project Ga0207079, IMG submission 153525) | Enriched cells from forest soil in Barre Woods Harvard Forest LTER site, Petersham, Massachusetts, United States -... | ecosystem: Environmental > Terrestrial > Soil > Temperate forest >...
GGATGGTAAGTAAATCCCACAGCAGGTGAAATTACATGCCTTATGCCCCTCAGGCCCCCTTTCTTGAACAACTTCATACCGTATATACGTGTAGAAAAATTCACACCGGCATTAAAATCACGGGCTGTATAAAAGCCATGAGATTCCGTGCTATCTATTTTATTATCCGCATCATTCCATTTCCGGTATAATTTATCTGTAAGCCAGTATTCATTATAATTTACGCTGAATGACATATTCACATACCTGAGTATAGTGTAAGACGCACTGATGGGTACAGAATGATGTATACCGGTGAGAAAATGATCGAACGACAGTTTGGAAAGGTTGAACGTACTGTCATAAAATGTAGTTCGGTTCAGTATGTCCATATTGTAGCTCGATGTTATTTTTTCGTACCAGGCTGGCTTCACTCTCGACTTGTTTTGAAACGGGTTGATCTGTGTTACGTGAAAGTTTATTGCCGGCAGGGTTACATTGATTTGCTTGGTAGCTGTATTCTGGTTGTGCAGCGCACTAATCGTTAAACCGAATGGCTTGCCTTGCCAGTTTTTTGCATAGCTGATATTGGATGAATACTGGTTTTGCAATATCTGGTTAGGATCATAACTGTTATTAGAATAGAACGAAGAAGTTCCTGCCTCAACAGACGCGTTGAAACTTTGGCCGGGTATTGCTTTAGGATCTGAACGATGCGTCCAGTTGACCATAAAATCTTTCGTTGTGGAAGCCCCGGGTTCAAAGTCTTCACCGGTTTTATTATAAGCATAAGAGACCCGCAATGCGCCGGCGTAATGATAGAGGTTGTTATAATCAGTAAGCCCGCTAAGCGCATAACTACCCTTGGTATAAATGTTAGCCTGTGCAGAAAGATCAACATAGTCATTGAAATAAAAATAATAGCCTCCGTTCAGCAGCCCAAGCCCCCTTTGCTGCTCTACGGTATAAGTGGGTAATATGAACCCGGACTTCTGCTTATCAGATACGGGGAATATACCGAATGGCAGAAATAATGGCGTTGGCACACCTTCAATAGTAATATTGCAGGGGCCGGAAATAATAACCCGGTTGGGTACTACTTTTATCTTCTTGGCATTTATTCCGAAGTGCGGGGTATCGAGTGCGCACGTAGTGTAAACGCTGTGCCAGCCATATATCGTTTGGTCCGGGTTTCGTTTCACTTGCTCGCTGAATACGTAACCTTCGCCATATTGCGAATGCACATTACGGACGATAGCACGCTTACTCTTAAAATTGTATTGCATGGAATCATAAGTGAACTTTTCTTTTCCCTGCGAAAATGTTTGCTTCTCATTTGATGTGTCTTTGACCGCACTATATTTCGAGGCGGTGATGACACTTGTTGCCTGGTCATAAGTTACCTGCCCCCCGGTGAGCTCCACTTCTTCATAATTCACTTTTGCACTTTTGTACAGGTAAAAAAGATTATGCTGCATATCCAGCACCGCAGAGTCTGCGGCAGTTGCCGTTATCACGGAAGGCAGTGCATCTTTAGATATTTTTACACCCATGCTTTGCTCTAACTTTCTCCTCCTGGTAGTATCAGATACTTTGGCCAATGAATCTTTTCTCAAACTATCAATATGCAGGGTGTCTGCTGTGATCTTTATCGTATCTGTAACCGTTTTTAGGGTATCTTTATCCATGCCTGTAGTGTATTGCAGCGGCCTGGTATCAGATTGGCAATATCCGTTATTTGTTATAAAGAATATAAAAATGATTGCCATACAGTATGTAAAGCAATGCAAGGATGAGAATTTTAGAATAAATTTACCGCTCAGGTTCATTAACGTGACAAAAATAGTTAATTGACAGCGACGTTCGAACAGTTTGTATATTTAATCTTTTGTGAAACTTAATTATGTGTAATAGGCTATTACTGGTATGCTTACTTCTTATTTTCAATCCTCATTTTTTATCCGCTAAGGGAAAGAAAATAAGTAAAGTAGTTATTGACGCAGGGCATGGTGGAAAAGATATTGGTGCACGTGGCGCTTTTTCCGCTGAAAAAGACATCACGCTGGCTGTAACGCTGAAGCTTGGCAAAATATTATCTGACAGCCTGAAAGATGTGCAGGTAATATATACACGCACCACAGACGACTACCCCACACTACCGGAGCGGCATGAAATAGCCAACAAAGCCAATGCCGACCTTTTCTTAGCTATACACGTGAACTCTACCCCATTCACCTACACCAAAGTGCGGGAAGGCTATAAAACCGTGAAGCGGCACCATAAAATGGTGAAGGTCCCGGTATACCGCAAAATACAACACCATCAGACAAAAAGAAGCGGTGTGGAAACATACGTACTGGGGTTGAAACGCAATTACCAGAAAGAAGACGCCATAGGTGAGTATAGCGACAATGTAACCAACGAACCAGGCCTCCTTGATGAAAAAGACCCGCAAACAGCCATATTAATAGCCCAATACTCGCAGGCATTCCTGAGCAGGAGCATATCGTTCGGGAATAAGATACAGGAACAGTTTGCGCTGCAAAACCGCCCCGACCTGGGGGTAAAGCAAATGGACCTTGAAGTGCTTGCGGGGAGTGCCATGCCCGGCGTGCTGTGTGAGATAGGCTTCATTACCAATGTAGATGAAGAAGCCTACCTGAACTCTGAAAAAGGACAGCAGGAAGTAGCAATGGCCTTGTACAAAGGCATCAAGGCATACAAGACGGATACAGAAAAATAGGTAGTTTATCAGTTTGAATGAAAAGAGGAAGTTATTTAGATTTGATCTGATAAATAGCATCTGCAATACAAGCTACAATTATTGCTGACATAAATGCTACCGCATATGGATTTGCCCAATTCACACCCCATCCCGACCCATTTCGCTTAGGAGGGAATAGCCGCTTATCATTAGGATTGAAATAGAAAATACCTAATTTCCAATGTGACCCATCTTTATTATCCGGATCAGTGCTATGTTCTTCCATTTTGGAGCTTTCTTTACTGTATCCCGAAGTTAGAAAGAAAACTTTGTTGAAATAACTACCGGTTAAAGTGTGTCGCGACAGAAAAATAGAATAAAAAAATATTTCTCATTTTTTTTAGTTTAATGGCTGTATTGGAATATATTTATCCCGTCTAAAGGTGCTTTATGGCTATTTTTGGCGGTATTTGCTATTTTTAGTTGGTTTTTTATTGTTGTTTTTTTATCTTTATACTCGTTAAAACATATTTTTAATAATGAAGACCCCTCTGAAAAAGATATTAATTCCTGCCTTGATCACTATAGCCGCCTTTTGCTCGCTTGCCTGGTTTTCGTGCAACAGGGATAAATGCAAAACCATAGTATGCGCAAATGGCGGAGTTTGCAGCCAGGGAGCCTGCACCTGCAAATCAGGATACCAGGGCGCCAATTGCGAAACCATTGCCCGCCTGAAGTTCCTGGGCAACTGGGAGGTTTTTGAAAAAGGAAGCATCACCAATGCCGCACAATACCCCATAAGCATAGAGGCCAGCGATAACATAACCAATGTAGTTATTAGAAATTTATTCAATTACTTCCAGGTCCCTATCAGTGGTTATGTTAGTAATGATACGCTGTATATACCTAACCAGCAATATGAAGGTAAAGTAGTATTTGGTGTGGGCTATATATATTCCAATACCACTTATGGACAATATGGTTCTATATCCATGCATTACGAAGTCATTGACACAGCAACCAATGTACCTGATGACTTTGGTGTTTACGGCCCCGACCTCAGCGCACCATCTGCCTGGAATAAATAATACACTCCCTTTACATTATATATTGTACCCCCAGTTTTGGGGGTATTTTTTTGTGCTGTCCCAGCTGAGGTCTTTAAGTATTTTCAGAAAGGTTATTTGGAGATTGTTACCTAATTAGGTAACTTTGTACTGTGATGGACAATTTCATCAGGGACATATTTTACTAAAAGGACCATTATCTTGTTTTCTTTGATAAACTGAAACCTGAGGTAAAAAAGAAGTTCAACTGGACATTGCAGTTGATTGCCACTATTGACAGGGTTCCCGAAAAATATTTTAAACATCTGACAGGAACAACCGGGCTCTATGAAATAAGAGTTGAAGTAGGCACGGACATTTACAGGGTGTTCAGCTTTTTTGATAAGGGACAGCTTATTGTACTTGTAAATGGATTTCAAAAGAAAACACAAAAGACTCCGAAGGCTGAAATTGAACTTGCAGAAAAACTTAAAAAAGAATATTTCTATGAAAAAGACAAATAAGAACCTGACATCCTTTGCTGACCATTTGACCAAACAATATGGCGAACGGGGCACGACAGCAAGGGAAAAGTATGAGGAAGAATTTGAAGCATTTAAGCTGGGTGTAATGATACAGGAACTGCGTAAGGAGCAGGGACTAACTCAACAGGAATTAGCCGACAAGTGCGGGACAACCAAAAACTATATATCACGGATTGAAAATAACGCCAGTGATATTCGGCTTTCCACACTCATGCGGATCGTCAGAGAGGGATTGGGTGGACATCTGAAGCTTAGTGTTAGTTAAAGTGTAACAGTTGTAACCACTGATACACCTATTACAACCTGAATGGGAATGGCATTGTTTGGTGGTTTATTACTTTTATCTTGCGCGAGGTTGTGGTGAAGAACAATAACACCGTCGGGAAATATGAACAAATCCAATTTTTACAAACCAATAAATCTCATATTAACCTTCTTTGGGTTGTTGACATTCTATTTTGTCCTCTCGTGCTTAGTTCAAAGGCATTATTATATGAATGTTGCATATGAGGGTATTATTACTGAAAAGTATTTGGATTCAAATCGAAGAAATGAAACTCGAATTGTTGTAAGAAATAACGAAAACCATTATGACAATTATGACATACACAACTATTATTACTACACCTTAATGATGCCAGGAGATTTCATTATTAAAAAAAAGGGCGCCTTGCAATATATTTTAGTTAGGAATATTGACACTACTATTTTTTATCAGAACTATTTTTAGAAACTTCCATCCCGAGTCTCTCGCGGGCTGCCTTGTGACTGAACCGGAATTTATAGAATTAAAGAAATTTTTGGAATTGGCACTTCCGTCCCAGCCGAGTCTCTCGCGGGCTGACCTGTGTGGTGGCAGAGGACTCGGCGGCAATCAAGGCGAGAACGGTAGTTGGCATTCGGAACATTCATTGAGGTTCAGTGCCCTGATTGCGCCGAGTCCCTGAAAAAGAATGCTGGGACATGAAACAGAAAAATCGCTATCTTTATTAAACAAAGTATACCTATGAAAAAGTTAATGACTGTATTGTTATTGCTTCCCTTTTCCATCCACGCGCAAAATATTAATACAGTTGCCGGTAACGACACTGCCGGTTATTTTGGAGATGGGGGGCCGGCTATTCACGCAAGTTTCTTCCATCCGGCCGCATTGTGTTTTGATAAGTTTGGGGCCTATTTTGTTGCTGATGAAGTAGACCATGTAATCAGAAAAGTTGATTTGGGCATCATTACCACCTTTGCCGGCACCGGTGTACAGGGGTATTCAGGTGACAACGTTGCAGCAACAAATGCTCAATTTAATTACCCCAATAGCGTTGCGCTGGATTCCGGCGGTAACTTATATATTGCCGATGCCGGTAACAACAGAATAAGGAAAGTGGATATGGTTACGCATATGATTTCGACAGTAGCCGGAAATGGTACACCAGGTTACATGGGAGATGGCGGGCAGGCTACAGCAGCGGAACTTAGCAGGCCTACGGGGTTGTATGTAGACCAGGCGGGAAACATCTTTATTGCCGATACCTGGAATAATGTGGTACGAAAAGTTGATGGGGTTACAGGCATTATTTCGACCATTGCCGGAAACGGCCTTGTAGGTTTCTCCGGTGACGGCGGGTCTGCTGTGCACGCCAGCCTGAATTCGCCAATCGCTGTTTGTGAAGATGGATTGGGAAACATCTATATAGCTGATGCACGCAATGCCCGGGTCAGAAAAGTTTTTGCTGACGGACAAATAGAAACAATAGCAGGGGACGATAGTTCCGGGTATAGTGGTGATGGCGGCTTAGCGGTAAATTCGATATTGGGGATGCCATTGGGTGTAACTACAGACAAAAACAACAATGTTTACATTGCCGACAATAACAACACGGTTAGAAAAATTGATATTGCAAGTGGAATTATTTCGACAATTGCGGGAACCAGCCACCAGGGATATTCCGGTGACGGCGGGCCAGCTACAAATGCCCGCTTATATGGGCCTAATGGGGTTACAATTGATGTGAACGGCAATGTATTCATTGCTGACGAAAACAATAATGTAATCAGGCGTATTGTTTTTTCGACGGGAGTCCCTGATGTCCTTCCTGAAGCTCAGGCCAACATTTATCCGAACCCGGCCCAAAATGAGTTAACAATTACTTTCGGTGTTATGATAACGAATGTCGCGGTTTACAGCATCCTGGGGCAAGCCTTTAATAACTACGATTGTAACTCGCGGATAGTGCAGGTAGATGTATCACACCTGCCGCCAGGTGTCTATTTCGTAAAGATCAATGATTCGGCGGTCAGGAAGTTTATTAAGGAGTAGGTTTTCTGTCTCATTCCGGTCTCTGCACCACACCCATCCTCACCAAATAATCCGCAACATCAAGGCCCTGCTCGCGGTCGGCTTCGGTGGCGCTTTGTTCCAGTAGTGTGGATACGCGCACTTCGGTGATGCGGGATAGCTCCTGTGCTTTTTTCTGCCATTGCTCACAGGCATTGAGGTCGGGGTAAAGTATTACATGGCGGCCTTGTAATACGCTGCATTTTTCGGGTGTGAGATTGGTGAGGCTGCCGGATGCCAGCCAGTTGTACTGCGGCCAACACCCGCTGGCTATGATGGCCGTTTTCTCACTCTCCACTATGGCGGCAGTATGGTTGTTTCCTTTCAGCAGGTGCTCGCCAAACAGGCATTGCTGCAAGTGGTAGCCGGGTAGCTTTAGTGCGCTGTGCACCCATGTGATGTGGTTGTAGGGATGCTTTACGCGCTTGCCGGTTTGCGGGTCGTAGAGCATGATCTTACCACACCTTGCCCTGCCGGCAGTATCTATTTGCCAGAACACAGTAGCGCCCTGCCAATGGGCTGCTGTGCCTATGAAATAACGCCTCACCAGCCGCGCTGCCGCCTCAGTTCCAAACAACGCACACAGGTATTGCATGAAATGATTGCTACCATAGTGTTGCAGGCTTTGCTTCACTATTTCCTTATCCATGTAAGAGGCAGGTACCTTTAAGTCGTAAGTCTTGAGTCGTAAGTCGTAAGTCCGTTGCGGGCTGGCTGGCTGCGCTATGGGGTGGTCAGTAAAATATTGTTTTGGGGTGTAGTGGTAGCTGCAGTTGATGGCACGGTTGCACTTGCCCACCTCAGGGGATAATGGTGCGTTTGTAGTGGTGTCTATATAGCAGGTAAACTCCCTGCGCCTGCCGCATGCCGGGCAGGTGTGGCGGCTGTTGATGCCCTTGTAGGGCTGTAGGATGTAGCGGTGGGTGTGCATGGGATGTAACAGTTAGAATAATAATAATAGTTGTTGCAGTTCTTAAGACTATAGGTTTAATAAATGCGCTGATCATGTAAAACTCCGTAGGTGCATTTCAAATCTTCGCAGCGATATCGTTTTGCTCCTACGGAGCAAGACCGCGTGGTGGCTTGTTATTGGCTACAAAGCTTGAACTCCTACGGAGTTATTGCTTAATCCTAAATGCGAAGATTTTAAATGTACCCAAACTCCGTAGGAGTTGAAGCTATGTAGCATTATTGTTTATTTTTGTCATTGCTCCATAGGAGCAAAACGATTCCTCATTGAATAGTTGCGCACCTGACGGAGCGCAAATATCTGCTTGTAGATTTTTTGCTACAGAGCTTTGCCTCCTATGGAGGCTTAATAGTTTGATGTACTGATCATGTAAAACTCCGTAGGAGTTGAAGCTATGTAGCATTATTGTTTATTTTTGTCATTGCTCCATAGGAGCAAAACGATAATACGGAGGGTGATTTTTATGCCTAATACATACACTCAGCTATACATTCATTGTGTTTTTGCAGTAAAATACAGAGAGGCGGTACTTAGCCCTGAATGGGATCAACGTCTGCGACTATATATTTCAGCGTTAATTCAGAATCATAAACATAAAATGCTCGCTATAAATAATGTACATGACCACTTGCATTTTTTTGTTGGCTTAAATCCCGGACAATCTATTGCTGATATGATGCGCATTGCGAAAAGTGATTCCTCAGAGTGGATAAACAAGGAAAAACTGACAAGACGCAAGTTTCAATGGCAGGAAGGCTATGGTGCATTTAGTCATTCAAAATCGCAGATAAGCAATGTTGCAGCCTATATACAAAATCAGCAAGAGCATCATAAGAAAGTTACTTTCCTGGATGAATACCGGAAAATGCTTAAAGACTTTGAAGTTGAATATGACGATAGGTATATTTTTTCATCCCTCATTGAATAGTGGCCCCGCAGATGGCGGAGCAAATATCCGCTTGTAATTTTTTTGCCACAGAGCTTTGCCTCCTACGGAGGCATAATAGTTTGATGCACTGATCATGTAAAACTCCGTAGGAGTTGAAGCTCTGTAGCATAATTGTTTATTTTTCGTCATTGCTCCATAGGAGCAAAACGATCCCTCATTGAATGGTGGCCCCGCAGATGGCGGGGCAAATATCCGCTTGTAAATTTTTTGCTACAGAGCTTTGCCTCCTACGGAGGTATACTTATACCAGATGTATTTTTCTCCGGGATCCGGCTGTTGATGCCTTTGTAGGGTTGTAGTATGTAGCGGTGGGTGTGCATGGGGGTGTGTTGGTTGATTAGTTGACAGGTTGATTAGTTGATAGTTTTGATCTTGTGTCCCAGCCGAGTCTCTACAGCATAGCCCTGTGTGTAGAGGAGGACTCGGCGGGGACACGAACACTTACTACCTCACGCTACATCATCTACACTGGCTACACCGTCTACAGTATCTACACTATCTACAGTATCTACACTGAACACCTCGTGCTGTTGTTATAACTGTTATAGTTGTAACTATATATATTATTAGTATTATGATAAATATAATGATTACAACGTAGTGAGTGTAGCCAGTGTAGACGGTGTAGCCAGTGTAGACGGTGTAGTTGGTGTAGATACTACAACCTGCTACAACGCTTACCGCTTTCTGAGTATCTTCCCCACAGTAGTGAAGTGGATACCTAACTCCTCAGCTATTTCCCGCAGGCTTTTTCCTCGCTGATGCAGTTCGAGTACGTTCTTTTTCAACTCTTCTTTTTCCTCGTTTACATTCTGCTTCAAATAATCCCGCTCCTTACCATAGCCCATAAACTCAAAACACAGAAAATTATCGGGCTTTACTATGCGGGCTACGATCACATTGTTACTGTCATAGATCACTTCTGTATTGCGTGCCTTTATTTGTTTGATGTAGCGCATGGTGTTATCACTGGCGCTCTCCCCTATGGAAAATGCCGAGTCGCAAAAATTCATGAGCATCTTACTGCCCTGCAGGTCGTTGCGGGTTATGGGCTTGCTCATGTCGCGCTTGGGGGTATGGGCGAGGCATAGTATGGAGAGGTTGTGTTTGTTCTTCAGCATCTTCAGTTGCTTCATGAGGGGCAGTGCGTCCTTGGCCTGCTCGGTTTCCTGCCGCAGGTAAGTGAGGTTATCTATGATGAGGATCTTAGCGCCGGTCTTAATGATGGCGCGCTCCATCCGGTCATTCAGGTACTCCTCAAACAGCCAGCCCTCGGGTATCTCCGCATCAGGGCTTATGACTATGCGCTTTATGTTTTCACTGAAGCGGTAATGATTGTTGTAATTGTTAGCGTAGCGTGTTTCAAATTGTTTTACGCTCAGCTCAAAGTCGAAGTACAGTACCAGGTGCTCTGCACTGATCTGTTCGCCTATCTGCACTGCCAGTATACTCTTGCCGGTATTGGTATCTGCAAATAGTATGCACACCTCGCCCTCGTGCCACAGTTCGCGGAACAGTTGCCTTGGCGCTGCTGTGTGCTTAGCCACTTCCAGCCAGCCATTGATGCTCTTGATCATAAAGAAGCCGTCGTCGTCCCTTGCCCTGTCCATGGATGCGATCATATCCTTTTGCTCGTTTTCAAATTCTGCCATGGTAATCGGCTTTCCTGTCTTTTTGTTTTGCTGTTCGTTCATAACAATATCAGTTTTTTCTGACACAAAGTTATGACGCGTAAAAGGTACGCTGCAACCACGCTTTTCGTCATGCTCGTCACAGCGTATCGTCATGCTCGCCCCAGCGTATCGTCATGCAAAAAGGTATTTTTGGCTGTAATGCAGGATGGGAGTGTGTTTCAGCGGATAGTTTACTATTGTGTGAACCGTAATTTTTTGAATTTTCAAAATAGCCGGAATTTGCGTTGTTCATTCCGGAAATTCCCTTAATTCCATAAATTTTGGTTCAGACAACTATACTGTAAATTTAATCGTATTATTACATCAACATTGATCGCTTAACTAATTTTTAAAACCAAAACTTTATGAAAAAATATGTGATCGGCGCTTTGCTCATCTCTGCTGTCTGCATTGCAGCATCCTGCAAAAAACCCGGCAATTCTTCCCCTGCATCTAACCTTGAAGGCTCATGGTTTGTGAACAAAGTTTATCTGGATACCAACAGAAATGGTATCATGGATGCCAATGAACTATTTACCGACACATCCCTGGCACACCAGGTAATACGATTCAATACCGATGGCACTCTTGTCTCGACTTATTATTCATCTGTATCGCACGGTACCTGGCAGCTTGTTAACGGAAATACGTACATCAAAACAACAGATACATCAGGAGGCACGACCACAAGCTATGTTTTGATTCTTTCTCTGACCCCGGCCAGCCTGGAAATAAAAGACACTACCGGTGTGGGGGCAGGGGGGTATATCGTGTGGGAATTTCTTACCAAGCAATAAAAATTTCCCGTCGTGTCCGAATCTCCAAAAGCATTGGCCATGTGCACCGTGTTTAGAAAAGTGTAACTACCTGTAACCACTGTAATACCGGTATACTGGTTACAACCTATTACAGTTTAAACACAAAAAACGGTAGTGCCTCAATTTGAATGTTACCCCATTGTTGCAGGTTAAAAATTATAGGCTAATCCTATTTCATTATTTTTAGGAGAAACAACTCCTAATTTTTTATTATGGTCATGCTCCACGCCAATGATAACCAGAACGCCACCTGTTAAAACCATGGCCACACCCCCTATCATAAGTGCATCATTGCCGCTATTGTCAACATATTTATCACCTGTAGTCCCGGCATATAAAACGAACCCGGTTAGGCTTACAACGCAGCCAGCCCCAGCGACAGCTATTCCAGCGATGGTAAGAGGGCTTATTTTTCGGTGAGATGTATAGTTAATAAAATTTACTGAGGAATACCCGTTCATGCTCTGCTTAATTGGTTGTGTTGCAGATGCAAATGTTTGCCCTTGCGCGTGGGGTATAAAAGATATTATTATCGCTAAAAAAGAAATGATTTTTCTCATAAAATATATTTTCCTAAACCTACAAAACATATTGATGATAATAAGGGCTGTAATCATTGTAATACCAGGTACACCGGTTATAACCTGTTATGGTTTGAATGGATGGCCATATTGGCATGATTTTAGCATTCAGTTGGCAAAGTATGGTTTAAAAATATATTTTAATCATTTGATTAAATAACTTGTTTAAATCAGTTTTTTAATTCTAACTTTGCCCCGTGAAACCTGAAATAGAAAAGAATGCCTCTACGGAAGAGAAGATAAAGGACGCTGCCAAAAGGGTGTTTACGAGGAAGGGGTATGCCGCAACACGCACAAGGGATATTGCGGAGGAATCAGGAATAAACCTGGCATTGATCAATTATTATTTCAGGAGCAAGGAGAAGCTGTTTGACATCATCATCATGGAGCAACTGCAGCTGTTCATACACAGCGTAATGGGCTTAGTGAATGACCCGGCAACTACACTACAGGAAAAAATAGAGAACCTGATCAGCCACTATATTGATATGCTTACCAGGAACCCGTATATACCCCTGTTCATACTCAGTGAAATAAATGCAGACCCTAAAAAGCTGATCGCAAAAATAGGGTTCGACAAGATTGCTCATGAAAACATCTACCTGGTGAAACAATGGATGGAATTTGCGAAAGCTAAAAAACTTAAGGTGAACCCTATACACATCCTCATCAATGTGTTGTCGATGACCATATTCCCGTTCGTTGCCAGCCCGTTGCTACGTAACAGGACAGGTATAAGCATAGAGGAATTTAACAGGCTGATGGAGGAAAGAAAAAAATTAATACCCATATGGGTGCAGGCAATCATCAATGTAAGTTGACCGGTATGTATAGAAAACTAAGTATACTGCTTATTTTATCCGGCTTGCTACAGCCAGCTTTCGGGCAGGTAGTATTCAGGTCGTTAGAGGATGTATGGAAATATGCCGATGCGCATAACATTATGGTGAGGAATGCCCGGCATGAAGTTGAAAAAGCACACTACTCCACCAAACAATCCTATGGGGCACTGCTGCCACAGGTAAATGCAACGGGGTCTTACACAGACAACCTTGCTTTGCAAACCACACTGATACCACCAGGCGCCATACCCGACAGTGTCCCGGGCCGATACCGTGAGCTGCAATTCGGGCAACAGTTTGTTTATGCAGGCGGTATTACCGCACAAATGAATGTACTGAATTTGCAGAACTGGTACAATGCAAGAATAGCCAAACAGACCGAAGAAATAAACAAGGACTCACTTGCCAATACGCGCAAAACTATTTACCAGCAAATAGCCACCCAATACTACTCCTACCTGCTGATGCAGGAAGCATACAGGCTGGCAACGCAATCGGCGAGCATTGCTGACTCCGTGTACCAGTCGACAAATAATAAATTCAAAGAAGGAACTGTGAATGAAGCCAATGTGGATGTTTCTAAAATAAACCTGGAACGGGCGCAGCAAAACCAGGTCAGCGCACACTACCAGATGCTCATTGCGCTCAACAATATGAAAGGGTTGCTTGGGCTTTCTAAAAATGATTCGCTTGTATTTGAATCGTCATTACAAAATAACCTGAACTTAGATGCTGCGGGCAACTTCACAGAAGACCCTGCTTTGCGTATAGCATTATTGAAAACAAAGATCAGCCTGAGCCAATACAGGGCAGCCAATAGCGCATTCGCACCTACCATTAACATCATCAATAGTTATACTACCCAACGCTACGACAAAACATTTGAGCCATTTTCAAAGGCCACAGGAACTACTGCATGGTTCCCGGCAGACTACTGGGCGCTGCAGGCTTCTATACCTATATTCACCAGTGGGAGCAGGCTGTATTCATCCAGGCGAAATAAAATAGCGTATAAGGAAAGCATGGAGCAATATGAATACATGCAAAAACAATCGGCCATCAATGATGAGAATGTGCGGCTCAATTACCAAAAGGCTGTAGCAGTACTGGGCAAGGCAGAGGATGTAATGCACTTATCGTTCGACAACTATATGCACATATCGTACAGATACCAGTCAGGCATTGCATCTATAGATGACCGGCTAAACGCTTTCAGGGACTACATCGATTATCAAAACCAATACTTAAACAGCTTATCGGATATGCTGGTACAACTATACCTGGTAAAGATCCGCCAACAATCATTCTGATATGAAACGACTAATATTATACCTGGCATTATTTGCATTGCTGACCACAGTAGCCTGCAAGCCAAAATATGATGAAGCAACCCCCAAAATAGGGCCTGTTACCGAGGCGGTATTTGCATCAGGTATTATAGAGCCTAAGGATGCTTACATAGTAACCTCACTGTCTGACGGGTTTATCATTCACAGCTACGTAGCAGAGAATGACATTGTGAAGGAAGGGCAGGAATTATTCCGGCTGGATAACCGGCAGCAAAACACACAGGTGAATATTGCCAGGACAAACGAGGAATTTGCAAAAATAAATGCAGCCAATAACTCTCCTGCCCTCCTGCAGATAAAAGCACAGATAGATGCAGCAAGAGTGAAATTACAAACTGATTCTGTAAACCTGTCGAGATATGAGCGGTTGTTCACTACCAACTCCGTATCAAAGCAGGACCTTGACAATGCCAGGTTGAACTACCAAACTTCGTTAAGCAACTATAATGCGGCTGTTGCAAATTACAAGGCGACTGAAAATAAAGTAACACAAGACCTATCCGTAAGTAAATCGCAATTGCAAAATGCGGTTGAAGGCAACCAATATTTCAACCTTGTAGCCGTAGGGCCAGGCAAGGTTTACCAGAAATTCAAAAAAGACGGAGACCTTGTACGCAAGGGCGACCAGGTAGCGCAGATAGGCAACCCTGATTCTATTGTCATTAACCTGGACGTAGATGAAGGCAGCATCAGCAAAGTGCAGTTGGGCCAACAGGTATTGGTGGAACTGAACACAGAAAAGAATAAGACCTATGAAGCACGGGTAACTAAAATATATCCCCACTTCAATGAATCATCGCAATCTTATAAGGTAGAAGCCCGCTTCCTGAAAGAAATGCCGGGGCTGATATCCGGCACGCAACTGCAGGCAAACATTGTCACCAACAAGAAAGACAACGTCATACTTATACCACATATTTACGTCATGACGGGAAATAAAGTGCTGGTGAAAAAAGAGAACAAAATTGATACAACCATAATCACCACAGGTATTGTATCTGATGAATGGATAGAAGTACTGAGCGGACTGACAAGCAGTGACAAAATTGTAAAACGCAAGTAAAATGAAGATCAGTGTAAATACAGAAATAGCCATTACCTACCTCTCATCGAGGAAGAAGCAAACCCTTGTGGCTGCGCTGGGCGTGATGTTTGGCGTGTCGATGTTCATTTTTATGCAGTCGCTGATGAAGGGCACTAATGATTATTTTGAAAAAATGTCGTTCAACACCACCCCACACATACGTTTGTACAGCGAAAATAAAGTTGCTGACGCGCATATGCTTGGTAACTACCTGAAAGACTCCTCAGTGAAAATACTCACCAACCCCAAACAACTGGTACAACGCCAGGGCATCATCAATCCGTATGGCATTATACAGCAGATCAGCAAAAACCCACAGGTAGCTAATATTACTCCACAGGTAACAGCGGGTGTTATTTATACCAGCAGCGGCGTGCAGCTCACCGGCACGGTATCCGGTGTAAACATAGTGCAGGAGGACAGAATGTTTGATGTGCAGGGGAATATGGTTACCGGCGACCTCCACGACCTTGACCGCATTAATAACAGCATTCTGATAGGGCACGGCATTGCAGAGAAACTGAGCCTGCATGTGGGCGACAACATTACAGTTACATCGGGCAACGGCAGCCCTATGATCATGAAAGTGATAGGCATATATGCCAGCGGTGTAAAACAAATTGACGAAACCAAATCATACGCCAATATTGTACAGGCGCAAAACCTGCTGGGCAAGGACAGAAGTTATGTTACCGACATTAAGATAAACCTGAAAGACTACAATAATGCTCCGGAAGTAGCGAGAGAATTTGAAGCGATAACAGGTTATAAAGCCGAAGATTGGGTACAGGCCAATTCCCAACTCAAAGTAGCTTTTAAGATTCGCGCGATGATATTGAACTCGGTGGTGGGCGTTATCCTGTTAGTTGCCGGGTTCGGTATTTATAACATCCTGAACATGACCATTTATGAAAAAATAAAAGAGATAGCCATTCTGAAGGCAACGGGCTTTTCAGGGCGATCAGTTATCAGCATCTTCCTGCAACAGGCAATATATATAGGGATGGCGGGCGCAGCGATCGGCATCATGCTGGGATTCTTGATCACACTTGGATTTTCTCATGTTTATATCGGGAGTGGCGGCAGCGGCAGCCCGACACCTTTTGGTAGCCTGCAGTATATTCCTATGTCGTTCTATGTACCTCATTATATTGAAGCAATAGTATTCGGGATACTCACCACTATTGCGGCGGGCTATTTCCCGGCAAGAAAAGCATCGAGAGTTGACCCGGTAACTATAATTCGCGGATAATGGCAGAGACAGCATTAAAGGCAAATTCGATAACGAAGTATTTTCATGACCCCGTAGACATGCCGGTGCTGAAAAATATTTCATTGGAAGTAAAAAAAGGAGAGTTCGTTTCTATCGTAGGGAAATCAGGTTGCGGCAAGTCAACTTTATTGTATGTACTGTCTACCATGGACCGGGATTATGAAGGCTCACTGGAAATAAACGGTGAACCTGTTACCGGAAAACCGCTGAATGACCTGGCCCGAATCCGCAATTCATCCATTGGGTTTGTATTCCAGTTTCACTACCTGTTGCCGGACTTTACCTGCCTTAAAAATGTAATGATCCCTGCACTGAGACTGGGCAAGCTCTCTTACAAAGAGGTAGAAGAAAAGGCTTATGAAAAACTGAAAATGTTTGGTGTTGAAGAGCAGGCGCTTAAAAAGGCCAATAAACTTTCGGGCGGGGAACAGCAGCGTGTAGCCATAGCGCGTGCACTGATCAATGACCCGGCTATCATCATGGGTGATGAACCTACGGGCAACCTTGATTCAAAAAACACAGGTATCGTATTTGACCTTTTTCAAAAATTGTCCAAAGAATTTGGTCAGACACTTATTACGGTAACGCATGACGGAGATTTTGCCAAACGATCTGACCGTATCATAGAAATGGCAGATGGAGAGATCATGAGCCATGGGTAGCCCTGACCCTAAAGGGGAATGTCATTTAGTTAAGGAAGTGATCCTGAAAGGATCAAACATTTATAGCAAAATATTGCAGGAATGCACCGATGCCGAAGGTATCGCACTACTCAATGCGGGCAGTATGATACCTTCGGCATCAAAACATATTTCCTATTCGTTGCTATAAACGTTTGATGCCCTCGGCATCACAATCCTAAGATCCTTAACTAAATGACATTGCCCTAACGGGAGGTGCTATTTATTATTGGTTATTTATTGCAACCAAATAAAATTGATTTAGTGCGTTTCCTTTCGTTTTTTTTCGTTGGTTTGCAGTATGGTTACTTACTGGGCTAAAACGCCATCATGGTTAAAGATGCTCTTCCCGAAAGGGTTGGTGTGGCGTATGCCTGAGGAAAAAGAGCCCACCGTATACATCACTTTTGATGATGGCCCCCACCCTACGGCAACACCATTTGCACTGGAACAACTGGAAAAATACGATGCTCATGCCACCTTCTTTTGCGTGGGAAATAATGTTACCAAATTTCCGGAGGTGTATAAGCAGGTTTTGCAAAAGCAACATGCAACCGCCAACCATACTTATAACCATATGAACGGCTGGAAAAACGATAATGATACTTACCTGGCAAATATTGAAAAGGCAAAAGAATATATCCACAGCAACCTATTCCGGCCGCCTTACGGATTGATACGGCCTTCACAGGTAAGGCTGATCAAACAAAAAAACCCGGACTGGAAAATAATTATGTGGGACGTATTAAGCGGAGATTTTGACCGGGAACTATCACCGGAAAAATGCTTAAAGAATGTGCTTAATAACATAAGGCCAGGGTCTATTGTATTGTTTCACGACAGCGAGAAAGCGTGGGACCGCATGAGCTATGCCCTGCCAAAAGTTTTGGAATACTGCAGTAACAAAAACTGGAAGATGAAAGCAATATCTTTGTGATCCAATACTATTTTTAATTATTGACTTAACATGACTTTTGTAGATTCACATACCCACTTATACGATGAAAAGCTGATCGCCGATGAAGGGGGGATTCAGCGTGCCATAGATGCCGGCGTGACCAAAATGTACATGCCCAACTGCGACAGGGGGACTATTGACGGCATGCTACAACTTGCTGACAAATGGCCTGCCAACTGCCTGCCTATGATGGGGCTGCACCCCTGTTATGTAAAAGAGGATTTCAAAGATGAGCTTGCGGTAGTAGCTGAGTGGCTCGGCAAACGAAAATTCTACGCGGTGGGTGAAATAGGCCTTGACTATTACTGGGACCTTACTTATAAACAAGAACAGATAGAAGCCTTTGAAACGCAAATAGACTGGGCACTCCACTATGACCTGCCCATAGTGATGCACAGCAGGGAATCAACAGCGGATTGCATAGACGTGGTACGCAGAAAACAAAATGGCCAGCTCAAAGGGATCTTTCATTGTTTCAGCGGTACTATGGAAGAAGCAAAACAAGCAATTGGCCTGGGTTTTTATTTAGGCATTGGCGGAGTAGTAACTTACCCCAAAGGCACCCTTCCGGAAATAGTTAAAGAAATACCATTATCTCATATAATATTGGAAACTGATGCACCTTACCTTGCACCCGTACCCTACCGTGGCAAACGAAAAAATGAAAGCAGCTTTATCCCAATAATTGCCCAAAAGATAGCTGAGCTCAAAAGTGTGCCTGTAGCGGAAGTAGCCCGTATTACCACCCAAAACGCAGAAATAGTTTTTCCTATTTGACAGGAATGCTTACCTTTGCAACCCTCCCGGAGAGATGCTCGAGTGGTTGAAGAGGCACGCCTGGAAAGTGTGTATACCTGAAAGGGTATCCAGGGTTCGAATCCCTGTTTCTCCGCCTTCGCCCGCTGTAGCTTCAGCGAAAGCGGGCTGCTGAACTAAAGTGCTTTTGCCAAACTTTAGTTTCTAATTGAACTGGCGGGCTTCGGCGGACGAAGTCCGCCTTCTTTATGCGCCGAAGCTTTAGCGAAGGAGCATTCTTCGCCCGCCGAAGCTTCAGCGACGGCGGGTTGCTGATTTTTATTACCTTAGCCACATGTGGTATTATGTCTATATCCTTGAGCTAAATAATGGCAAACACTATGTTGGTTGCACTGTGAATGTGAAGGAAAGATATACCCGCCACACAAAAGGATACGTACCTGCTACTAAACTTCATTTGCCGGTAAAGTTGTTATGGTGTTGCTCTTTCTTTAACCGCTATAAAGCTTATGAGTTCGAGCGTTATTTAAAATCCGGCTCTGGAAGAGCATTTGCGGTAAAGCATTTATTTTGAAACAGCAATTATAAAACTCGCTAAGCGTGGGTTTTGTTCAAAAGTCCCTTTCTTCTATACGGCTAGGTCTTAATAGTGGTGTTTATTTGAAAGACATGATTCAGTATAACCGATAATTGCTCTGTTTTCTAGATCATCTAGCTTTTGCTTAATCGGTTTGTAATCGGTGTCTGCTAAAATTTCCATCGAAAAATAGCCATCATTTACACGTTCAGAAATACAACCCAACTCTTTAAAAATATCACGGATAGAGTTTATCTCTATTGATTTATCCGTAATAACTACATGAATTGTTGAGTTTCCGGAATACTCAATAGTTCTGCGATAAGTTAGCATTTTCTCCGTGTCATCATATTCAGCAAACACGATATCATCAGATGCAATTAAAGGGGCATAGAATGGAATATTATCAAGTTTATACAAACCCTTATCCACGTCAACAATTTCCGCCCACATCGTCTCAACTGTCCATTCCACTAAAATATCACTATAAAAACGGAATAGGATTTTAGCATAATTATCATCTTTCACCGAATTCTTGACGATGTTCATTTGCTTTTCTTTATTGCTACCGAATAATCTTTTAGGATCCCCATCGCATTAAAAATAATAAATCACCTTCAAATCATCTATAAAATAGTCCAAATGATACCGATAAAATATTTCTGCCACATTACATCTACCTTTACACCCTATATGTCATTATATACTACCATTGCTCCAATAACTATCACTTGCCATAATCGCATTGCGCCGTATCTGGAGCAAGAGGTAAGAGAATTGGGATTTACTGTTGAAGAAACCTTTATTACCGGTGTTCGCCTTAGCGGTACGATCAATGATTGTATCCGGCTCAATCTTAACCTGCGGTGTGCCAGCCAGGTTTTATATAGCCTCATCCAGTTTGAAGCCACAGACGCTGACGATGTTTATAAAAACCTCTGTGATTATCCGTGGGAAAATATTTTGCCTGACCCTGGTTTCTTTTCAGTAACGAGCAATGTGCTTAATGATACCATCAATAATAGTATGTTCGCCAATCTCCGGGTAAAGGATGCCATCGTGGACCGGATTCGAACCAAAAGAGGAACCCGGCCTTCAACCGGCCCGGCGCTGGACGGTGCTGTCATTCATTTATTCTGGAAGAATGAACATGCGGAAGTATTCATTGATACCTCGGGCGATTCCCTGGCAAGGCATGGTTACCGTAAAATACCGGGTGGCGCGCCTATGCTGGAGTCCCTGGCTGCTGCAACTATATTCGCCGGCAAATGGGACAGGGTATCTCCATTTGTAAATCCTATGTGCGGCTCGGGCACACTAGCCATCGAGGCTGCGCTCATAGCTACCAATACCCGTCCGGGATTATTCAGGCTTAACTACGCTTTTATGCATTTAGCAGGATATGACGACGAGGTTTATTTACAGCAAATGGAGCTCCTGAACAAACAGATCATTGACATTCCCGGACTTACAATTATTGCTACAGACCGAAGCGAGTTTGCAGTTGCCAACGCTAAAAAAAATGCGGTTGCCGCAGGCGTTGCCGACCTTATCAAATTCGGGGTCTGTGATTTCGAAGATACTGACGTGCCGGAAGGAATGAATGGTGTCGTGTACATGAACCCGGAATATGGTATGCGCCTGGGCGAAGAACAGGCTTTGGAAGAAGTTTACAGCCGCATCGGCGATTTTATGAAGAAAAAATGCGGCGGTTATTTTGGATATATATTTACCGGCAATCCAAACCTTGCAAAGAAAATAGGGCTGAAAGCAAAAAGGAGAATAGAATTTTATAACAGTACTATTGATTGCAGGCTAATGGAATTTGAATTGTATGGCGGAAGCAGGAGAACAATGCGGCATCGTGATGAACCGGAATAAAAGAATGGCTCCATCAGGGAGCCATTCTTAGTTTATTATTTATTGTATCACCTTATTGCTCTACAACAAGATGGAACACTTTATTATCCGTTCCTGAATGTAACGTTAATAAGTACATGCCATTCGCGGTTGTGCTCTTTAATTGTATCCGTTCATCTATATCACCATTCTTCGCTGTTAATTTACTACTGTAAACAACCTGCCCGAGGACGTCAGTTATTTCGATGGATACGTCCTGATCGTCTGTAGTGCTTAGATTGCCTTTCAGCGTAAATGTACCATGGTTCGGGTTTGGTGCAACGTAAATGTTACTCATTGCAGGCGTTATCTCCACTCCTGTTGTGCTGTCTACATGTGTTTCACGATGGCCTGTTGCTGTAACTGCAACGGATTGTGTTGCATAGCAACCTGTTGACAACGTATAGGTAATTGTAGTTGAGCCGATTGACACACCGGTAACAACACCTGTGCCTGAACCAACGGTTGCTACCGA
>Ga0207079_1052_pt1 | contig 20626 bp, 15 predicted proteins | sample Alteio_BWMinHeat_61_FD_153525 | JGI IMG/M metagenome (GOLD analysis project Ga0207079, IMG submission 153525) | Enriched cells from forest soil in Barre Woods Harvard Forest LTER site, Petersham, Massachusetts, United States -... | ecosystem: Environmental > Terrestrial > Soil > Temperate forest >...
CGCCGGGAGCACCTGGATTTGTTTCTTCGATATTCATGGAGAAAAATAATCTTTGGATAGCTAAGGAAGGGGTTATTTATCACCAGTATGATAACAGGGTTGATACTATAAAATTTGCAAATACCCGGCAGGTAGGTGCATTGAACATTTACAGGATGTTCAGAGACAAGGATGACCTGATGTGGGTGGCCACCAGTGCGGGGTTGTATAGAATTGAACATAGCCAGATCGTTGGCGCAGCGACCAATAACGATACATTGGCAATGAAGCAGGTAATAACTTCCATAACACAGGATAGATCAGGAGCATTATGGCTAAGCACAAATAATGGAGTGATGAAAATATTGGGTAAAGTGGTGCAATACTATAATAAGCATAATGGTCTTAGCAACAATAATTTTTTTGATGTACTCACAGATGCCGAGGGAGACGTGTGGATGGCATCTGACGGGCAGGGTATATACAGGTTCTCGGGTACACAGTTTACCGGGCTCGATGAGAGAATGGGCCTGCCCAGCGCCCAAATAATGGCTATTGCCAGCAATAAACGGGATTCACTTTTCCTGGGCACCTACGATGCCGGCCTGTATATTTTTAAAAATGGGAAAATTAGCCCGCTCCCGTTTCCTTCTGCTCCGGTGCCTGCCATTACGGCCTTGTGCTATGCGCACAATTCAAAGATATGGATAGGTACGCATGGCAGGGGGCTATGGTCATATGAGAACGAAATATTCCGCCAGTATACAGCGCCCGAGCGAAACTTTCCTTCAAATTTTATTCACAGTCTTTATGAAGACGCAGATAAGCGCTTATGGATAGGCTTTGCAAATGGCGTAATACTTTATGAAAACGATACTTTTAAAACGGTGCCCGTAAAGAATGTTCCTGTAATTTCATTTCTCAATATCGGACGGGATAGCATTTTAATTGCCACAGAAAATGGGCTGATACTTTACCATGCAGGAGAGGCGTCTGATTTCAAAACAAATACTATTGCAGACAGCTTTTCCATAAAATGTTTCATTTTACAAGGCAGGGATATATGGTTAGGCAGTAGTGACAATGGCGTTATCCGATATAATATGGACACGCAGCATACGCTTGTTATTAATAAAAGTAATGGCCTCCGTTCTGATTTCATTTATAATTTAGTTGCCGACAATGAGGGGAATATATGGGTAGGAACGGGCTTTGGAATTCATAAAATTAAGATGGCTTCACGAAATGAACCGCATGTTACATTTTATGGAAAAGCACAAGGGATCACCGGCATGGAGAGTAATATTAATTCTGTTTTAAAACTTCCTGACAGCACTATATGGTTTGGTACTACAAATGGTGCATTGCACTACCAGCCACATAGTATGACCGTAACATCAGCACCGGCCAGTATTGTATTACAATCTGTGAAGTTGCAGGGAGAAAATACGATAGAACAGGGTAATTACGATACTACAGACAGCTGGTATGGGATACCGTATGGCCTGCGCCTGCCATACAAAAAAAATAATATTTCTTTTATATTCCAGGCAATAACGCTCAGCGGTGCGCAGGTATTGTACAGGTATCGCATGGATGGCCTTGAAACTCCCTGGTCTGACTGGTCCGCTACAAATGCTGTTACCTACTCCGCTTTACCTCCGGGTAAGTACCTATTTCATGTGCAATGCCAGGCTGCAGACAAGGGAAGCTATCCGGAACTTACTTATTCTTTTGAGATAATCACGCCGTTTCAGAAAACAAAATGGTTTCGCCTGCTGGTGCTTATTGCGTGCATTTTATCCGGGATATTGTTGCAGTATGTTGTAAACAGCAGGAAACAACGCAGACAAAGGCTACTTACAAAACTGCGATCAGAGGAGCAGGCTAAGATAAGACTGCGCACCGCAGAAGATTTTCATGATGAGATCGGTAACAAACTCACCCGTATCAATGTGCTGACGAATGTGCTGAAGAACAAAATACAACTTACGCCGGATACGCTAAGGATACTGGGACAAATAGAAGATAATGCTTCCCAGCTTTACGGTGGCACACGCGATATACTATGGTCGCTTAAACCGTCGAACGACAACCTATATGAGATATTACACCGTATACGTGATTTCGGTGGTGAGCTTTTCCAGGACACGGAGGTGAATTTTACGTTTACAGGGACTGATGAAAAATGGCGCAACTACCGCCTGCCGATGGATGCAAGCCGAAATCTCATAATGATATTCAAAGAGGCACTTAATAATTGTCTTAAATACTCAAATGCAAGGAACGTATCACTGGAAGTGAGTATGAAAAACCGCGGCGTATTGCAGATGGTTTTAAAGGACGACGGGCATGGATTTGACACACATACCATAAAAAAAGGTAATGGTATCAATAATATGAATGTCCGGGCAACACGCCTGAATGGTAAACTATACATAGATTCGAGATTAAATAAAGGAACTATAATAAGCCTTACCTTTAAAATACCGCTAAACAGGTGATATTAGTTATAACAGGAATTCGGAACTTTACTTAAACTTGTTTTATGAAACGTGACCTGGATATTCGGGTAGCCATTGTTGAGGATGATGAAACCATACGTGAAGGGTATGCTTTCCTGATAGGCAATACATCTGGCTATAAGATCGTAGGTACTTACCCGTCCTGTGAAGACGCACTAAAAAAAATAGCTCATGACGACCCCGATGTAATACTGCTCGATGTGGAGCTCCCCGGTATATCCGGCGTAGAGGCATTGCCAAAGTTCAAGAAAATTTTACCGGATACACACATTCTTATCCTTACTGTTTACGAACAGGAAATCCTAATATTCCGTGCACTGGGTAATGGTGCATCCGGCTATCTTACCAAGAATACACCGCCGGAAAAAATAGTGGCTGCAATACATGAGGTGATGGAAGGTGGCGGGCCTATGAGTGCACATATAGCGCGCATGGTTATCTCTTCTTTTAAACGGAATGAATCCACACCACTTACCCGCAGGGAAACCGAGATACTGGAACAAATTGCTACCGGCAAGAGCCGCAAGCGTATAGCAGAGGAGCTATACATAGACCTGGAGACGGTAAAATCGCACATCAAAAATATCTATCACAAGCTGGACGTTCATTCAAAAGCAGATGCTATAAAGGCTGCGAAAGACAATAAGTTTATTTAAGGCAGTTCCTAGCTTGTCTGGTGTATGTAAAGCTTGGCATACCTTCCGTTGAGCGCCATCAATTGCTCGTGTGTACCCTGCTCAACTATATTGCCATTGTCAAGGATGATGATCTGGTCAAATGTCCAACTGGTGAAAATGCGGTGGGTGATAACAAATGTTGTTTTTCCTATAAGATAATTCTGCAGGTTGGCCAGTATAGTCTTCTCAGTCTGGGTATCTACCGCCGACAGGCATTCATCCATGATGAGTATGCTGCTGTTTTTTAGTATGGCTCTTGCCAGCACCATGCGCTGTTTCTGCCCGCCGGACAGCATTACGCCTCGCTCACCGATCATCGTTTCATACCCTTTGGTGAAACATGCAATGTCTTTATCCAGGTCTGCCATGCGTGCGGCTTCTTTTATTTCCGACTCTGTGGCATCGTCCTTCCCGAATTTGATGTTGTTATAAATAGTATCGGAAAAAAGATAAGGGTCCTGTGGGGCATACGCCATCTGTGTGCGCAGGCTGGTTAAGTTGAATTCTTTTATGTTTTTGCTGTCCAGCAATAACTCGCCTGTAGTAGTATCATACATGCGAAGCAACAGGTGCGCAATAGTTGATTTCCCGGACCCCGTTCTTCCTATAATAGCAACTTTTTGTCCGGGCTTTACGTTTAGCGAAAAATGCTGTAAAGCCGTAATGCCTGTATGAGTATAGGTGAAGGAAACATTATTAAATGCAACTGCACCTGCAAGGTATTGCAGCGATGCATTTGCAGGCGTTACTATGTCCGGTATGGTATGTAGGAATTCGTCTATTCTTTTCTGCGATGCTCCGGCGCGTTGTGTCATGCTGGCAACCATGCCTATACTGGAGATAGGGAACATAAGTATATTGATGTAAATAACAAATTGCGCAATATTGCCCGTGGTTATCTGCCCCTTTATAGCAAAGTAACCACCTATCAATACTGTACACAGCATGCTCAGTCCGATAAACAGGTTCATAGAAGGGAAATAAACAGCTTCAGTGAGCGATAGGTTTACAGAGCTTTTCCGGTATTCTTCCGAGTTGATGTTGAAGAACCGCATTATATTTTTTTCCTGCACAAAAGATTTTATCACACGTATACCCGAATAGGACTCCTGTGCTGTTGTAGTGATCGCAGACAGTTGAGCCTGAATCTTGCTACTTTTCCTAAAGATGATCTTATTGACCATGTATATGGAAAATACGAGCAATGGCATGGGAGCTAACACCAGCATGGTGAGCATCACATTTACCTGCAGCATATCCCAAACGCAAAATATAGCGAGGAATACTACCGATGTGAAATACATGATAGACGGGCCCGTGTACATCCTGACACGTGATACATCTTCTGATATGCGGTTCATCAGGTCGCCGGTGAAATGAGATTTGTAGAAGCTGGCGTTCAGTTGCTGGTAATGATTATAGATCTCGTTTTTCTGGTCATACTCTATGTGTCGAGACATAACGATGATCGTTTGCCGCATCATAAACATAAAAAACCCGCGCAACAATGCCAGCCCTAATAATATCATTCCGCCCTTGAAAACAATGGGAATTATATCGGTATGGCTTGTTTTTGCTGTTAACATCTGCTGCACCTGGTCGAGCATATCTTTTATTACGTTGCCCGGCATCACCGCAAACTTGCTGGATATAGCAACGAATAATAAACCCAGCAACAGCCGCCACTTGTATTTAATAAAATATTTATTCAGCGAACCTAAGTTCTTCATAAGCTACAAATGTCGGGAATTATTGATTCGCAAGAAATTCTTTCCTTACTTTTGCGGTTCAATTTTTAAATCTGATGAAAGTAGCAGTCGTTGGTGCCACAGGCCTTGTGGGAAGCACCATGTTAAGGATATTGGAAGAAAGAGGTTTTCCGGTAACAGAGTTAATACCCGTTGCATCTGAGCGTTCGGTAGGCAATAAGGTAACTTTTAAAGGCAATGAATATCCGGTTGTATCAGCAGATACTGCTATAACTATGAAGCCGATATTGGCTCTGTTTTCAGCAGGAGGATCTACCTCATTGGAACTGGCGCCAAAATTTGCAGCAGCAGGGTGCAGGGTTGTAGATAATTCCTCCGCATGGCGCATGAAAGAAAATATTAAACTGGTGGTACCGGAGGTGAATGGCCATGTGCTTACTAAAGATGATTATATCATTGCCAATCCTAACTGCTCTACTATACAAATGGTAATGGTGCTAGACCCCATACACAGGAATTATGGCATTAAAAGAGTAGTAGTAAGCACCTATCAGTCGGTGACCGGCACAGGGCAAAAGGCGGTAAAGGAAATGATGGATGAGCGCGCAGGCGGTAATGGCTTTGGTGTATACCCTTACCGCATAGATATGAACATCATTCCCCACATAGATGTTTTTCAGGACAATGGTTATACCAAAGAAGAAATGAAAATGTCTTTGGAAACCTGCAAGATATTGGGCGACAATAATATCAAGGTCACTGCAACTACGGTACGTGTGCCTGTAGTAGGTGGGCATAGCGAAAGTGTGAATATTGAACTGGAAAAAGACTTTAAAGAAAATGATATCAGGGAACTGCTATCCAATCAATCAGGGGTGGTTGTTATTGATAACCCCTCTATGAATGGTTATCCTATGCCATTGGATGCTGAAGGTAAAGATGAAGTATTCGTAGGCCGAATAAGGAGGGACTACTCACAGCCCAATACACTCAATTGCTGGATCGTATCAGACAATCTGCGCAAAGGTGCCGCTACTAATGCGGTGCAGATAGCCAGGTACCTGCATAATCAGGGATGGATCTAGCTAATTTGAAAATGTGTTATGATTGATGAGGGAGTAAAGAGTTTTCACTTTTGCCCTTTTACTTTCCTTGCTACCGCATCCAGTGCATCATAAAATTCATCCCCGTATTTGCGGATGATGGCATCTTTCAGGAACACGTAAACCGGTACCTTTAGTTGTTTGCCCAGTTTGCAGGCGGGCTTGCACAGGGTAGGTCGTGGCTCATAGTTTACAGCCTCGTAGCCATCATGCGATATGATGCGTATGGGAAATAAATGACAGGATATGGGTTTGCGAAAATCTGTTTTGCCATCTTTCCATGCCTTTTCTATGCCACATTTTACAGTGCCGGTTTCGTCGGTATAACCATATACGCAGATGCCACCATTCACGGTAGGTGTTACATAGCCATACTGGTTGTCGGTGGTATGTGTGCCTTGTTTTTCTATCTCAGCAATATAATCCGGTACCAGGCTCGATTTAATTTTTGGGTAAATGCGCGCAAGTATCTTTGTTTCTTCTTTGGTAAGCGGTGCGCCACAATCTCCATCCACACAACAGCCACCCTTACATTTAGTAAGGTCGCACACAAAGTGTTCTTCTACTATCTCATCACTCAGCAGTACATTGTCAATCGCAATCATCAAGTTAAAAGTTAAAAGTCAAAACGAAACTGCAAAATTAGCTGATTTAGCGGAGAGTTATTAGGCAGCTAAATACATCGTTCACTGCTGTCTGCCGTCAGGCAGGTGACAGGCAGGTCAAGGTGACAGGGGGTTACATATTGATGTAATTCATCAGCAAATTATACTTGTCCGTGATGTCATCATTACCGGCATTTTCGCCATACACTTCCTTTACATGATAGTTGTGGCGTTCAAAAGAAGCCACCACCGCCTCGAGCGAAGTCCGGTTTAGTTTTAGCGTTACTTCAAGGACACCCTGCTCATTGGTGTGTACCTGCAGGTTCTGTATCATTACATCCTCATTTTCGCAGATGCGGGCTATTTCGTACAGGGTGTAGTTCCTTGGAAGTATTTCCAATACAATTATTCCGCCGGGTTTATTTATGCCGCTGTTCTCAGTAATGTATTTCAATAAACCGTCCTTGGTAACAGCACCAATATATTTCTGGGTAGTGTCTACTACGGGTAGAACCGAAAGGTTCATATCGTGCATTATACGTAATGCATCGAATGGGTGCCCGGCAATATTAATAGCCGGTTTATAATGAAGAAAATTTGATTCAGTTAGGGTCAGGTGCGGCTTATCCCAGTCAAGTATGTCACTTTCCTGAACAAGTGCAATATAGTTATCTTCAGAAACTACCGGCATTTCCGTTAATTTATTTTCATCCATAAGGTCCAGTGCCTTAGTACCGCTATCTTCAGGTTTTAAGGTGGGGACAGGTGATATCAATTGGCTAATATTCATTTTTCAGTTTTGCTAAATAAGGTCTTCTGTATAATATCTATCACAAAACGCATACCAAAAATGGTTTAGCATGTGAATTATGAAAAATGGCAATCATTTTACATTGTTAAATTAAGCTTTATGCTTTTCAAGGAACGACGACAATATCGCATTAAATTCTGTCGGCACTTCCATCATTGGCGCATGCCCGCACTTATCAATCCAGTGTAGCTCGGAGGTTGGCAATAATTTATGAAATTCCTCAGCTACCATAGGAGGAGTGATCGTATCGTTCTTGCCCCATATCAGGCATACGGGTATTTTTATTTGCTGCAGCTCATCGCCCAGGTTATGCCTGATCGCTGACCTTGCAAGGGCTATGATCTTCAATGCTTTAAGCCTGTTATTGACTATGCTGAAAACTTCGTCTACTAATTCTTTGGTAGCCACCTTAGGGTCATAAAAAGTAAGCTCGGTTTTCTTTTGAACATAATTATAGTCTCCTCGCTTGGGGTAAGTTTCGCCCATGCCGTTCTCAAATAGGCCGGAACTGCCGGTCAGTGTTATCGTACGTATTAATTCCTGGTGCTTCAAGGTGTAGACCAGCCCTATATGGCCACCTAATGAATTGCCCATAAGATGGACATTGGTTAGTTTTTGATGTTCAATGAACTTGGCAACATACCTGGCCAGTCCTGAAACGCTTGTTTCTATAAGAGTAAGGTCATATAATGGCAAAAGAGGGATGATGACCTTATGCGTATTTTTATAATAATCAACAAGGTCTTTGAAATTGCTTAATGCACCAAATAAGCCATGGAGTAATACCAATGGCTCTCCTTTTCCCTCTTCTACGTATTTAAATTTACCTGAATGTTTTATTTCGTATTCCATCAACTTGTCGTAAGTAATTCCGCTAAAATACTATTGTTTGGCTAAAAAATGCAAACATACAATACATTGCCTGCCCGAAATTTATCTTTTTGTTATAGTAATACGATGAATAGAACTGCAATTATGCGTCATATTTAAGGTTAACTTTGTACATCTATTTAACATTATGTTGCAACATTATTGCCCATCTCTTACAGAATATACACGCTTGCACACACGGGAAGTGAAGATAGGCAACCTGGCATTAGGTGGCGCTCAACCCATACGCATACAAACAATGACCACCACTGATACAATGGATACAGTCGCTACTGTGGCGCAAAGTATCCGTTGTATAGAAGCAGGAGCTGAACTCGTACGCATCACTGCTCCCAGTAAAAATGAGGCGGAAAACCTGCTGAACATAAAAAAGGAACTTAGGGCAAGGGGATATGATACGCCGCTTGTGGCTGATATACACTTTACCCCGAATGCTGCTGAAATAGCTGCACGTATTGTTGAGAAAGTAAGAATAAACCCGGGGAACTATATTGATAAAAAGAAGTTTGACATTATAGAATATACAGATGCCGAATATGCCGCCGAAGTTGCGCGTATCAGGGAGCGGTTCACGCCTTTATTGCGCATCTGCAAAGAATATGGCACCGCTATGCGCATAGGCACTAACCATGGCTCACTAAGTGACCGGATAATGAGCAGGTATGGAGATACCCCAATAGGTATGGTAGAGAGCGCCATGGAGTTTCTGCGTATAGCCCGTGATGAAAGTTACCATCAGGTAGTTCTGAGCATGAAATCAAGTAACCCGCTGGTAATGGTGCAGGCATACAGGCTGCTGGTGCAAAAGATGGATGAAGAGTTTGGTGAATGTTATCCGCTGCACCTGGGCGTTACCGAGGCTGGCGATGGGGAAGACGGGCGCATAAAAAGTGCGATAGGTATAGGCGCATTGCTGGAAGACGGCATTGGTGATACTATCAGGGTTTCGCTTACCGAAGATCCGGAATTCGAGATACCGGTTTGCCAGGACATAGTGCGACGATATACCAACCGCGCAGGGCATGCCCCCATAGCAGGGTTTATAAATCCCAGCAATGTCATTCTGAGCCTGTCGAAGAACCAATTCCCGGTATTACCCTACAATCCTTTTTCATACAAACGGCGCGACACCCTGTCTGTTCACAATATCGGCGCGCATCATGTACCCGTAGTAGTGGCCGACTTTAGCCATGTTGAACAGCTTGATGCAAAAAGCCTTGAAACTATTGGTTACACATACAATGAAGCCACCGATAAATGGAGCATCAGCGACTCGGCCGCTGACTATGTATATATAGGAACGCGATTGTTCGATTTTGCATTACCCGGCACTTTGCAGGTAATATGTGATCATGACACATGGCAACATGCTCCCGATAAAACCAAATACTTTCCGCTTTTACAGCAACATGAATATGCAGATAGTACTCTTGCGCTGGACCAATTTCACTTTGCTATGGTCGACGCAAACGATGTGCCCGTTGGTGTAGTTGATAAACTGAAATTTTATACCAATGCTGTATTGGTAGTGCATACTTCCAATACACACGCTATGGCGTCCATACGCCGTTTCCTGATAGAATTAATGGCAAATAGCATAAAGTGCCCCGTTGTGATACTGGCAGAGAGTATAGATAAGTCCATTGACCGGCAATTAATAGAATTCGCAACAGAAGCGGGCGGGCTCTTCCTCGATGGTTTTGGCGATGGCATATGGCTGTTGAATGACCCGGCGAATATTGAAAACAAAAAAGTAACCGGTCGTACTTACCTGGAAGTAAAAAGCAATGAGCAGTTTCTCAACAATACCGCCTTTTATATACTACAGGCAACCCGCACCCGTATCAGCAAAACAGAATACATCAGTTGCCCCAGTTGCGGGCGCACGCTCTTTGACCTGCAGGAAACTACCGCAAAAATAAGAGCTGCAACCCACCACCTGAAAGGTGTGAAGATCGCTATCATGGGTTGCATAGTAAATGGCCCCGGAGAAATGGCAGATGCCGACTTCGGCTATGTGGGCAGCGGCCCCGGCAGGATCACGCTTTACAAAGGAAAAGACGTAATGAAGCGAAACGTGCCTAGTGATATAGCTGTGGATGAGTTGATACAATTGCTGAAGGAAAATGAAGCATGGGTGGAAACCTAATATCTGTGATTCAAACAGTTTTTCAATAAAAAATCCCCTGCATCTCCCCCTTTATCAATCCCCCCGCTTTTGCTTTTTCAAAAAGGGTTTGTATGGCCCTCCTGCCGGTTTCGCCAAGATCAGTGCTGTAATCGTTTACATAAAGTTGAATGTGCTTGCGCATTACATCTTCTTCCATTTCCTGGGCATTTTCCGTGATGAACGCAGACAATGAAGGATACCGCTGCCATGAGTAAGCAAGGCTGTCTTTTATGATCTGGTCTACAGTTGCGCAGAGTTGTTTATCAAAGCTGCGGCGGATAACGATACCGCCCAGTGGTATGGCGGCATGTGTGGTTTGTTCCCACCAGTCGCCCAGGTCAATGAGTTTGGTCAGGCCTTTCTTCTCGTAAGTAAATCTTCCTTCGTGAATGATAAGCCCTGCGTCAAATGTCCCGTTCAGCACCGCACTTTCTATTTCGCTGAACACCATTTCTGTCTTGTTTTTCGCTTGAGGGAATGCCAGCGAGAGCAATAAATTGGCGGTGGTGTTTATGCCTGGGATAGCTATTTTATAATTCTCTATGTTTTTTAAGTCAAGCGGCGCCTTGGATACCAATAGCGGCCCCACACCTACACCAAGCGCACTTCCGCTATGCAACAACGCGTATTGGTTCACCGTATGAATAAATGTGTTATAGCTAAGTTTGGTAATATCCAATTTGCCTTGCTTTGCCCATTCGTTCAGTGTTTCCACGTCTTCCATTACATGATCGAAAGTGATGCCGTGAGTATCAATTTCACCGTTCACCATCGCATCAAAAATAAAAGTGTCATTGGGGCAGGGGCTAAAGCCAAGCGTGAGTTTCATGCTGCAAATTTAACCGATGAAGAGCGAATGAAATGCTAAGAAAATAACGATATACTTAAAACTTTGCGTCTTAGCGTCTTTGCGGTTCAATAATATTTATAAAATCCGCAAGCCAATTGTTCAGATTGATAATAGCTTCTTTCATTTTCCATTGGCTCTTATCGCGCGGTGTTACATAGTTCGATATGGCACGCACCTGGGCAAAAGGCACATTTTCCCGCAGGCACACCTCATGAAAGGCCGCACCCTCCATACTTTCTATACAGAGGCCATACCTTTCCGTAATGCGTTTTATGGTCTGCTCGTTGCCACTGACTGTATTTACGGTAATGCCGTTTACATGTTGTAGGGCAACATGTTCATGCACAGGGAATAGTGGGGTTACCAATTTGCCATCAGAAAAAGGGAATTTATTTTTTTCTGCAAGGCCCATTTCAAAAATATCCAGGTATCTATCATGGTCTTCCGCGCCCAGGTCGGCATATTGGTCGGTGGTGATGAATACTACCTCACCCAACTGTATATTCCGGTCAAAGCTCCCAGCCACCCCTACCTGTATAACAAAGTCATATTTATTGGTTTGCAGATGTTTGGTCAAAACATAAGCAGTCGCCACCATACCCACACCGGTTATGAGTATACTTGCGTTACATCTCTTCTCCCTGGGAGAGGTCGGGAGAGGCTGCTTTATTTCCCCCTCTGTTGCACCGACTATAAGCATATTCATAATGCAAATAAGCACTTTTTTGTCAATACCATATACTAACGCTAATTTTGCAATTAAATTACAAAAATGATTTATCTGACTCGCGTCGAGCATTTTAATGCTGCGCATAAATTGCAGAACAAAACCTGGAGCGACGAAAAGAATAAAGAGGTATTTGGAAAATGCGCCAATGAGAACTGGCATGGACATAACTATGAGTTGCAGGTTACCATTAAAGGCGAGCCGGACCCGGAAACAGGATTCCTGTTTAATGCAAGGACACTTGGCGACCTGATAAAAGAAGTGATCATAGAAAAAGTGGACCACCGCAACCTGAACCTTGATGTGGATTTTATGAGCGGAAAATTTACCAGCGCTGAGAATTTTGCTATAGGTATCTGGAATGAATTAAAACCACATATTGAAACGGACAAAGTAAAGTTGCACTGTGTGAAATTGGTAGAGACGCTGAAAATATTTGTGGAATACTATGGGTAGATGCGCTCCCAATGAGAATTTCTTTTATTAATTCTTGCTTTTAAATCACATACATTGGCTTACCACAAGGAAGAACATTACGACGAAGAAATTACCAGCCGCCTTAAAGAGCATTACCACGCTATATTGCAGGGAGTAGGCGAGGACCCCGAAAGGGAGGGCCTGCTCAAAACGCCGGAACGTGTGGCAAAAGCAATGCAGTTCATCACACAGGGGTATACGATGAATGCGGCTGATATACTCGACTCAGCGAAATTTCATGAGGCTTACAGCGAGATGGTGCTGGTAAAAGATATAGAGCTGTATTCACTTTGTGAGCATCATATGCTCCCGTTTTTCGGCAAGGCGCATATAGCCTACATACCCAATGGCACTATTACCGGCCTCAGCAAAATAGCCCATGTGGTGGAGTGTTTTGCCCGCCGCCTGCAGGTGCAGGAGCGCATGACGCACCAGATACTCGATGTGATACAGGAAACCCTGAACCCACTGGGCGTAGGCGTAGTGATAGAAGCGCGCCACCTGTGCATGATGATGCGCGGCGTGCAAAAGCAAAACAGTGTCACCACCACCTCAGCATTCAGCGGCCAGTTCATGAAAAACGAAACCCGCTCTGAGTTTCTGAAATTGATCTCGGTAGATTTGTCTTAAAGGGAATTGCGAATATTCCGAAACATGTCAGCTAAATAAGTTATTGCATTAAAGCATTTTTAAAGTACCTTTGTTTCCCCAATTATTTCGGGACGTAGCGCAGCCCGGTAGCGCACAAGGCTGGGGGTCTTGTGGTCGCTGGTTCGAATCCAGTCGTCCCGACAGAAGAGCTCAATTCCGTGTATACGGGATTGAGCCTTTTTATTTTCAGGACGTAGCCCCGCCTTTTCGGCGGGGCACAAGGCTGGGGGTCTTGTGGTCGCTGGTTCGAATCCAGTCGTCCCGACAGAAGATCTCAATTCCGTGTATACGGGATTGAGCCTTTTTATTTTCAGGACGTAGCCCCGCCATCGGCGGGGCACAAGGCTGGGGGTCTTGTGGTCGCTGGTTCGAAATTTGTCCAGTCGTCCCGACAGCAATTAGACCAGTTCTAACTGAGCTGGTCTTTTTTATTTTTTGTACTTTGCTGAGAATAAATGAGCCATGCGTGGATTAATACTGTTACTACTTATCCTTCAGGTATCTTTTCAGAATTATGGACAGGAAAACAAAATGCCTGTACAAGCTAAGAAGAAAAACTACTGTAATTGGACAGGTTGTACATTGAAACCAGATGACCCGGCTCATTTTGATCCTTATTATAATGGTCATCTCTGCGAGAATTTTAATCCTGAACAAATAGATTTTAGTAGGGAATATTTAGAATTAGAAACAAAGCAAATTGGGAAAACTTCCAACATACTTCCACAAATATTGAAATATAATTTCAGTCATGTCTGGCCTACAAATAACTCCGAACAAAACGGCGTGCTTGGACGAACTTATCAACGAATACGCATTCATATTGACAAAGTAAGTACCAGTAAAAATCGCAACACATATTTAATAACCGGAGCGTCTAACGTGGCAAATAATATCTGTCGGTTCAAAGGAACCATCAAATTAATACAAGCTTATCTGAATGATTCGTGCGACAATTCAACTTATTTAAAATGTGGCGATCTTTTTGCTGAGTATGCTTTTTATGAGGACTCTTTACAAAATCACAGTGGAATATTTAAAGGGATAACCGAATGTATGTTTCACATCGATAACACAGGCCAATATGTTTTACTCGACGAATCAATGGATGGTGCTGATGGCTATTGGAATCGGTCTTTTGTTGGAACTTGGACGGAATATAAAACCGGCATAACAAAAAAGTGTATTTGGGGCGATTATAGACTGCCTTTCACTTTTGATTTTGACTGCGGAGATGGAGAAATGATAGTATGCGACAAATATAAAAAGAATGGCTGGCAAACTTTTGGTGACGGTTCTGAGCTTATTTCTGTTGGAAAAAACAAATGGGAACTAAAAAATAAGTGGTGGCAACAAAAAAATTAACTTTCCGGGTTACCCCATATTATACTCAACAATTTTACGTAGATCTCCCATATAAAGGTTCGAACATTGTCCAATTCCCCCGACATTTATTGATTTAAAATTGAAACCCGCTTCCATAGCGGGTTTTCAGTTCGAATCCAGTAAAATTTTTTCTGATTTTTCTAAAGTATCTCTTGTAACAATAAAATAATTGTAAAAATTATTCCTCCATTTTTAGAAAGATAGTGAGACATCTGATGACGATATTTTTATGATAACAGCAACCACTTAGGTTTCAATCATCAGGGTGGACTTTCATCTTATTAGTTCAAAATTTCCTTTCTTTATGTGCTTGCGGCCCTCAAAGGTGTAGCTAATGAGGTAGAAGTAGGTGCCTATGTCCTGCTGCTGATGAAAAAAGGTGCCATCCCAGCCAGTTTGTATATTTTCTGTATAAAATACTCTTTGTCCGTAGCGATTGAAAATGCTTAATGAAAAATTGTGGTAAAGCTCCAGGTTTCCGTCACTTACTATTTTGATGATATCATTCCGCCCGTCACCATTAGGTGTAAACGCCGATGGGAATCCAATATCGCACAATGAAGCGCTTATTTCCACCGTATCACTGGTCATCCCGCACAAGTTGGCCACAGTTACCCAAAATGTGCCTGATCCCTCAACAGAAATTTCTGGCTGGCTGCTGCCATTACTCCATAATATCGTGCCGGCTGGCTGCACAGACAATGAAAGCACATCGCCCTGACACAAGATTGTATCCTTTGGGAAACCCGGTGGTGTGGGAGGTAATATCTCTGAGATGTGAAAAGAATCGGTGGTCTGGCAGCCGTTTTGGGTTATTATGGCCCAGTAGACACCTGGAGCATATACAGTTAAATTCGGGAAAGAACTGCCAGTGCTCCATAAGCAGGAAGCGCCGGAGGGCATTTCGGGATGCAGAGTAATGAACTTACCGGCGCATATAGCAGTATCCATGCGCAATGCTGACGCACTGCTTTTCACGGTAACATTAAAAGTATCCAGCAGGATACTCCTGCTGCAACCAGCAACAACTGCGGATACCCAATACTTGCCAGGTGTGGTAATAATGCGGCTGACGGTAGTAGCGCCATTATCCCAGTAATAATAGTCGTATCCCTGTGGCGCTGTTAGCACCACTCCACCCGGTATATTACACACGGAAGTATCATTACTGTTGAATACACTGTCCGGGGCGCCATACTTTGCTATGAAAAGGTACTCGCCTCCGCCGGACGGCTCTGAGAGTTTGTTAGTACCTAATGTAAATACGGAATCTATAGCGCTACATAAAAAATCACCACACAAAAAAACGTTCCCGGAAGCATCACAAGTTACCTCATTCTGGTCATCGCTGCCCGCGCTAACTCCAAGGTGATTGGTGACATTTCCCGACTGGTCGTAACAAACAAGAAAACTGGGTTCAGTGCCTGTTGCGACGGCTAACGTATCACCTGGGGCCACAACCGCATTTTCAGCATAATGGCCGCTGACCCACACTTGCCCACAGGGCCCTGCCGCTACAGAGTATCCCCATGATGGCTTGGTTGCTGTGCCGATTGCTCTGCCCCATGTTGCTGTATTTGTCGGTGAATACTGAACCAGAAACATGTTCGTGCGTGATAGGTTCCCAGGATATGGTCGGTTTATGGTAATCGGCCCAAATGATACGATGGTATCTGAAAAGCCTCCGGTCACATATATATTGCCATGCCTGTCGCTGGCAACCCCAATAGCGACAGAGCCCCGTAATCCACTGGCAGCCTGAGCCCACAACGGTGTGCCGGAGGGCGAAAACTCCGCAATATAGGCAAGTGGCTCCGTCAATGCTCCGGAGGTTGGGTTATTAATGATAGAAGGCCCGACAGTAACTGACGAGGAGAAAAAAGCCCCGGCAATATAAATATTGCCGGAAGGAGCTACAGTAAGCCCATAAACATAATCTGAACTGTTACCGCCGATTGACTTTGCCCATACCGGCGACCCCGAGGGTGTGTATTTTGCCACAAGAACATCGTAAGTGGTGTTGCTTGGGTCCGCATTAGTAAGGGAATAAGGGCCAACAGTTGTGTTGTTCGCAAACGAAGATGCAATATAAATATTACCTGCACTATCTGTGGCAACAGAACCTACGCACCCAATGCTAATGGATAACTCATAAGACCACAGGAACACAGCGCCTCCGTCTTTTACAGCCCACAATACGGTGCCTGAAGGGCTTACCTTGGCCAGAAAATATTGAGCAAAGGTGTTGGCATTCGTCAGTATATAGGGGCCTATCTGCATCGTACTGCTGTTAAATGATCCTAAAAGAATAAGATTACCCTCCCGGTCGGTAGTGATACTGCTGAGCCAGGTATTGCCTGAAACAGTACCATCTGCCCACAATGCATTTCCTGCAGCGTCATACTTTACCCAGATGGATTGGAGGGTGGAAGTTGTTGCATAAGAATTTAATGTAACGCTCCCAAAGGAGATCACTCCTGAATGGAGACTGAAACCACCGCCGAATACATTGCCTGCAGTATCTGTGGCTACAGCCCATCCTTCTGCACTCGGCCCCCTGTTTCCATGCAGCCATTGCCAGCTTTGTGCCGATACAGATACACAAATGCCTAAAAAAAAGGGCAGCAATAAAAGCAGTAAGATGTCGGCCAATTTCCGCACAAGGAAGTTTTATATACAAAAATATTGCGCAATAATTATGCCAGAATTATGATAGTATTCAAATCTCTTTGCCCAATGTCAGTTCTCATAAACGGTTCGAAACTTGTCCAGCCAAACTCGTGCCGAGTTGCGACGATTTATGTTGTTTATGTCGTGTTGTGCCGATTTGTGTCAGAACATGCTGACAAGCCAGTAAATCCCTTACAAAAAGGTTCGAAAGTTGTCCAGTCATCCCGATAGAAGAGCTCAACAGAAATGTTGGGCTTTTTTTTTGTTGTTGATGCCGGCGATTTGGGCGAATATTTTTTATTTTTAGTTATCCAATTCCAGGCGATGATCGAACAAAAGCAAATACATGCCAGCCATATAGCAGTATTGTTCCTGTTGCCATTTTTATATTGGATAAATAAATTTTTGCCATGGAGCGTAGCGCTTTATTCTCACAACTATACTTATTGGAAGACATGGGTAGCAAGCATTATGATGCTTCATTGGGCAAGTGTGCTTTTTGTATTATTTCTTTTAAAGAAAGACAATTTACAGGCTTCTGATATCGGATATACGTTTAACACCAAAAAAACTATCTTGTTTATCAGTAGCTATTTTCTGCTGGGGGCCGTTGTATATTTCTATACAGAATGGCGCTTAACGCATACTGATGTCGGACACTTCCCTATGTTTTATTTCATCCCACTCATAACACCATCAGACAGGCTGATATGGGTATTCGCCGCTTTTTCCGCTGGTTTTTGTGAAGAGCTCATATACAGGGGGTATTATATTAGCGTGCTCAAGATGAAAAATATCAGCAATTGGATCGCCGTGCCATTGTCCTCTTTATGCTTTACAGCAATGCATGGCCCCGGTGCCTTCAGGTTCCTTTGGGGGTTTTGTTTTTTATTTGGATTTGGTCTGCTCATGGGGTTGTTATTTGTCTGGAAAAAGAAATTATCGCTCAATATGGCCATCCATATGTTGTTTGATCTCTCGGTATTATTATCTTAAGGGAATCAACTATGGATCAAAGGTTATTAATGAAATTAGCAGTTCGAATCCGGTCGGGTTTTACTTAATAGGCATTAAAAAAACCTCACCGGATTATCAGTGAGGTTTCTTAATCATTGATGTGTGTGATCAATTTACTTTTCTGCCGGCAACTACGCGGGCATTATTATCTTTCTTAATGGTCTGGTTCTTTCTAACCATCAACCTTGCTTCAGCAGTATTATTGCATGCACACTGCACCTGGTAGGTTTGGTTATCATACTCCACATCTACAAGGCCATTGTGCCAGTTAGTGCCTGTGAGGATAAAATTATTGTTGTTATACAATGCCTCAAATTCAAAGGTTTTGCCGGGTGCATCAAAACTGATCTTCAGGTCATCGCCTGTTGCTTTTTCGCAAACTCCCGGGGTGTACGCGGGTATAACCAGCTCGTTAACATACTGGCCGTTATCAAACAAGATGACACCTGATTTTACCACTCCTTTCTCAGAGCCCATTACGCGCCTGAGGGTCAGTTTCTGGTCTATATAAAACTGTATCTTAGTGATGTCGACCCCATCGTGGTCAAGCCTGTCCTTTAATGACTTTGTAAATGCGATAAAAGTAGTATCACCGACATTCACATCCGGCCCTGTTGCAAAAGCTTTTCTATGGCAACCAGTACAAAAAAAGCAAGCGACAAAGCCAATGGACATTAAAGAGAGTAAAATGGTTTTTTTCATAAAAAGCTATTTAAATGTTCGTTATAAAATTAATGATCCCTTTAAAATTTCTACGTTTTTCTATACTTTAGAATAAATAAACAACCTCGGTTTTGTGCAGCATTTACAGCTACTTCGGTTAAAATCCGGGTTGCTTACAGTAGATTATTTGAACGCAAGATAAATCTTTATGTTTAAAAACCTAAGCGTTTTGGCGGTATTTTTATACTAATTCTGATATTTCCCGCAAAAGGCTACTAAAACATAACGATACTTTGTTATGTTTTGAGATGGAGCAGAAAAAGTCGAAAGCTGTAAACACTATTCCTGATACATTTTGGCCTTATTACTGCTTGAATAAACATGCCGGTATAATGGGATCAGGAGCAACCTTTTTTTCATGAAAATTTGTATTTTACAGAAAATAATTACTATCATTGTATGGTTTTTCTACTTGTTCCGTAACAAATTCAAATTAAATTGCCATTTATGAAAAGAAAGATACTGCTCTTGACACTTGCAATACCTGTTATTTTATGCCAAAACGCCATGGCCCAAACTGCTTCAAGACTTATTGGAGAAGCTCATTGGAGTAACAATGGCGTTAACTTCACACCTAATGATTCATCCAGTTTTAGCTATTCCTCAACCCGGGGTGGCGATATAAAGCATACTATGAAGTATGATAATTCATACACATGGACATACGATACTGCTTATCATAATGCAAACTATTATATACAATCTTTTGACGGTAATGGCAATATAACCGGCAGGATCGCTGAATTTTGGGATGGTACAGCATGGCAGAACCTGAGCAACACACTTTTTACCTATAACACCAGCAACCTGATGACCACCATGATATTACAAAACTGGAACGGGTCAGCATGGTCGCCGGTAGCCCAGGATGTATATAGCTATAATGCAGCCAATAAACTGGTTATAGACCAATACCAACAGTGGAATTCACTTACCTCCATGTTTGAGGCAGCAAGCCAAAGGACCTATTACTACGACGGTTCCAATAACAAGACTTTTGAAACGGACCAGAATTATTCCGGCGGTGTTCCGACTTATTCAAACCAGTGGGCTTATACCTATTCCACTACTAACCAATTGCTGACCACCACGTTCAATACATGGAACGGTGCAGGTTGGTCTCCAAGCACTATGACCACTTACACCTATGATTCATCAGGAAATAACATCAATACATTGTTCCAGAATTATGATCCGATTACAACATCATGGGAGAACAATACTTTAGATGTTTACAGCGTCTTTATTGTCGGCAGCGCTCATCTGCCCACAGTAGATATTCATCAAAACTGGAATTCAACCGGCCCGGGTTCATGGGTTAATGCAACGCAGTATACGTATACTTACAACAGCTACAACCAAATGACCACTTCAACAGGAGAATCATGGAACATAGTAGGTGTATTTGAGTTTGCACTTGGCGACCCAATGGCCAGGTATTATTATCAAACCTACTCTACTGTATCACAGGTTAAGTATGTTCCCGTTACCAGTGGCGAAGCTAAGGTTTACCCGGTACCTGCTCAAAACACGATGACAGTGGATCTGAACTGGAATGAAGCACAGGCTGCCACGATCGTTATATACGATGCTCAAGGCAAATTAGTTAAGCAGTGGAATACTCCAATTACTACTTCCTACCACAACTCAATATC
>Ga0207079_1053_pt1 | contig 20389 bp, 12 predicted proteins | sample Alteio_BWMinHeat_61_FD_153525 | JGI IMG/M metagenome (GOLD analysis project Ga0207079, IMG submission 153525) | Enriched cells from forest soil in Barre Woods Harvard Forest LTER site, Petersham, Massachusetts, United States -... | ecosystem: Environmental > Terrestrial > Soil > Temperate forest >...
CTAAGCGAAATAATTCATTGCCTAAAATGGTTCGTTGCATACGAATTAATTCTGCACCTTTATTATAAACGGTAGCCGTATAAAAGTTATTGATTTCTTCATACGAATCCGGTCGCACAGGATGTCTTAAAGGACCCGCATCTTCCGCAAATTGAAAATTACGCAAATGATCGACATCATCGATGCGTGCCACAGTTTTCGAAGTGGTATCTGCCGTAAAACTCTGATCACGAAAAACTGTGAGCCCTTCTTTTAAACTCAGTTGAAACCAATCGCGACATGTCACACGATTTCCCGTCCAATTATGAAAATATTCATGCGCAATCACCGATTCAATATGAATATAATCGAAATCACTCGCAGTCTCGGGTTTCGCTAAAATATACTGCGTATTAAAAATATTTAAACCCTTATTTTCCATTGCACCCATGTTGAAATCGCTGACCGCGACAATCATATAAATATCAAGATCGTATTCACGACCATAATTTTCTTCATCCCAACGCATTGCTTTTTTAAGCGCTTGCATCGCATGATGGGATTTATCAAGATTGCCTTTTTCTACATAGATGCGTAATAAGACATGGCGACCTTTCATCGTTTTGAAAGTATCTTCGATAAACTCTAAATCTCCCGCGACTAAAGCAAATAAATAACAGGGTTTTTTGAAAGGGTCCTCCCATTTCACATAATGTTTGCCATCGCTTAAATCTTTACTTTCAACCATATTTCCATTGGATAATAAAATAGGATATCTTTTTTTATCTGCAATAATTTCCGTCGAAAACTTCGCCATCACATCGGGTCGATCTAAATAATACATAATGCGGCGAAAACCATGGGGTTCACATTGCGTGCAAAAATTTCCGGAGGATTTATAAAGTCCACTCAATGCCGTGTTTTCTTCGGGTTTAATTTTGGTTTTTACGTTTAAACTAAATTTTTCTGGTACATCAAAAATAGTGAGGTTTGAGGGAGAATATTGATATTGGGTTTCATTTAGGGCATGACCATTCAAAGCGACGGAAACTAATTCCAGACTATCTCCATTCAAATGGAGATCTTTCTCTTCTGTTTTGCTTGCTTTATTCCGTGTTATTTGTAAAGTGGCGGTAACATATGTTTCCTTTTCTTCCAAGACAAATTGAAGATCAACTTTATCAATCAAAAACGGAGGAACCGTATAATCACGCAAATAAATGGTTTTTTCGGGAGCTTTTTTCATGTGAACTTCTCTAGGAATTTCGGGCTTCGGTCATTATAATAATAAGCCGTTCTTCTCGCTAGTAGGATTTGCCATGCATCACTCAAATATTGACCAGGCTGAAATTGCTAAATTCAGTCAAATGGCATCACGCTGGTGGGATACCGAAGGCGACCTTAAAACCCTGCATGCCATTAATCCCTTACGCCTACAATATATTAATGAACGCGCGCCACTCGCGGGGAATAAAATCTTAGATATTGGCTGTGGCGGCGGAATTTTATCTGAATCCATGGCGAAATTAGGGGGTCATGTCACCGGAATCGATATGAGCACGGATGCCATTCAAATTGCGAAATTGCATCAATTAGAAAGTGGCACGAATGTCGAATATTTATTAAATACTGCAGAAAACATAGCAAGTGAGCGTCCAGGCGAATTTGATATTATTACTTGTTTAGAATTATTAGAGCACGTACCAGAACCTTGGCAAATCGTAGAAGCCTGTAGCAAACTTTTAAAACCCCAAGGTCATTTATTTTTTTCAACCATTAATCGCAACATAAAATCTTATTTATTTGCCATTATCGGCGCTGAGCATTTATTAAAATTATTGCCGAAAAATACGCATGACTTTTCTAAATTTATTCGACCCAGCGAATTATCTGAATGGATTCGACAATCGGGAATGCGCGTTTCCGATATTACGGGATTAACTTATAATCCAATCACTGATCATTACAAATTATGTGAAGATGTGGCGGTGAATTATTTAATGCATGTTGTAAAACCATAGGTTTGTCATCCTGAGCGAAGCGAAGGATCAGTTTACGGCCCCGCGTTTAAGTGGCAAATTAAATCGATCCTTCGCTTACGCTCAGGATGACACAAGGCTTTAATACTACATCCGAAAATATCCCGAACTTTTTGATTCAGGAATTTCTCGCAATGTTGTCCGAACTATTTTTTTAATATTCACTTGCTAATTTTATTATTAATCTTTACATTTGACACATGATAAACATTTTCAATTTTATGTCTATGAAATGGATGTTTTCTGCATTTTTAAAAAAAACATTGGGCATGATCATTGCAATCAGCATGATTGGCTTTGGTTTTTTGTATTGGCAAAAACATAAATCCATTGTCAGCACAGATGATGCTTACGTCAATGCTAATGTGATACAAATTGCGCCTCGCATCACCGGACAAATATTTAATCTCAACATCATTAATAATCAATACGTCAAAAAAGATGCGCTACTCTTTTCTCTCGATCGCGAACCTTTCGAAATTGCAACCAATGAAGCGAAAGCAAAAAAAGAAAAAGATCTTGCAATATGGCACATGGCAGAATTGACGGCAAAACGCATGTCGCAATTAGTGCAACAAAAAGTAGCATCGCGACAAGCCGGAGATACGGCGGAAGCCGATCTTCGATCTTCCCTCGCTGAATTACAACTTGCAGAAACAAGCCTGAAACGCGCAACGCTGAATTTGCATTACACGGAAATTCACGCCCCAACCAGTGGATGGGTGACGAATGTGACGTTAAGAGAAGGAAGTATTGTCGAACAAAATAGACCTGTATTTGCTTTAATTAGCGATCAAGAATTTTGGATTGATGCTAATTTTAAAGAAACGGAACTTCGTTCCATACAACCCGGACAAAAAGCCAAAATCCGCATCGATATGTACCCTAAACATATTTTTACAGGCATCGTTGAAAGTATCAGCGGAGGAACAGGATCCGTTTTTTCTCTGCTTCCCCCACAAAATGCAACAGGCAATTGGGTCAAAGTGACACAACGCATTCCGGTGCGGATACGTATTGTTGATGTTGATCCAAAATATCCTTTACGAATTGGCACATCGGCCACGGTATCGCTCAACATCGGATAATATTATGCTGAAAACCTATCAGCAAATTTCCCCACTCGAACGAGGTCTTATCACCATCGCCATCATGTCAGCTACACTGATGCAAGTATTGGACATGACCATTGTAAATGTGGCATTACCACACATGCAAGGATCACTCAGTGCAGCACCGGATGAAATCACCTGGATTTTAACGAGTTATTTAGTCGCCTCAGCGATTTTTATGCCACTCACGGGATACTTTACGGATATTTATGGTCGAAAAAAATATTTACTGATTTCTATTTTAGGTTTTGTGCTTGCATCGATGCTTTGCGGTGCCGCAACTTCAATGACGCAAATTGTCATTTTTCGTTTATTACAAGGTATTTTTGGGGCGGCTTTGGTTCCTATTTCCCAAACGATTTTAAGCGATATTTACCCTCCCGAAGAGCAAGGGACTGCCATGGCTATCTGGGGAGTCGGTGTCATGATAGGACCCATTCTGGGGCCTACGTTGGGCGGTTATTTAACTGAAATTGCCAGTTGGCGATGGAATTTTTACATTAATATTCCTGTTGGCATTCTCTCATTACTCATTGTTTGGTTTACGCTTAAAGAAACCGAAAAAAAACCGCGCCAAATGGACTGGCTGGGATTAATTTTCATCTCTTTCGGGATTGGCGCATTGCAATATACGCTTGATCGGGGAAATGGTGCGGATTGGTTTAACTCCATAGAAATACGTGTATCGACGGCATTAATGGTCAGTGGATTTTTAGGATTTATCTACTGTAGTCTATATCAAAAAAAACGCGCTGTTTTTAACATTACAATTTTTAAGGACCGAAATTTTCTTGTTTCAAGTCTCATTCTCGTGATGTTTGGCTTAGGGTTATTTGGTACCCTTGCCATTCTTCCATTGATGCTCGAAAATTTATTTCAATATCCCGTATTAATGACCGGTCTCATTATGTCACCGCGTGGCATTAGCGCCATGATTAGCATGATAATGGTCGGAAAATTAATTAAACATACGGATCCTAGAAAAATAATTCTGGTGGGCATGGTTTTTAGTATACTCGGTACTTTTCCTGGTACTTATTATAATTTAGAAATTGATGCATGGTGGATGGTCTGGCCTTTGCTGTTCCAAGGTTTTGGATTAGGATTAATTTTCGTTCCCCTTGCGACTATCGCATACTCCACCCTGCCAAAACATATGCTCGCAGAAGCCGCGGGTTTATTTAGCTTATTACGCACCATGGGTTCATCTATTGCCATTTCCATCATTATTACGATTTTCACAAGACACACGCAAATGGCATGGAATCATCAGGTAAGTTTTATTCAACCCTATCATACCGCGGTATATGATTATTTAGGTCGTATTAACCTTAATATAGATAACCCCCTGGCATATCAAATACTCGCAGGAGAAATATCTAAACAATCGCAAATGGTTGCGTTTCTTGATATTTATATGTTTATCACTTTTAGTTTTATGTTCATGATACCGTTGGTATTTGTTTTTAAGAAAAAATCTTCATCGCCAAGGTCAGACCATCTCCCAGCGGCAGCATCGATAGAGTAATCCTCGGATCATTATGCAATTTTTGATTAAACGCGCGAATTGTTTTGGTATTATCATCCTCTATAGTCGGATCTGCGACTTTGCCGCTCCACAATACATTATCGATGAGAATGAGGCCGCCGACCCGAATGAGCGATAACGCTTGTTCATAATAAATTGGATAATTCGCTTTATCGGCATCGATGAAAACAAAATCAAATGTCCCTGCCTCATTATTTTTTAATAATAAATCAAGTGTTTCAATCGCTGGAGCCAATTTCAAATCAATTTTATGTGAAAAGCCTGCCATTTCCCAAAATTGTTTCGCAATTTTCGTCCATTCTACATTAATATCACAAGCAATAATCTTGCCATCCTCAGGCAGCGCACTCGCGATAGAAAGCGTACTGTATCCAGTGAAAACCCCGACTTCAATGGCCTTTTTCGCACCCATGAGCCCCACCAATAATTGCATGAATTGCCCTTGTTCTGGACAAATTTGCATATGACCCATGCTCATTTTGTGGGTTTTTTCCCGCAATTTTTGGAGAACTTCAGTTTCTCTGAGGGAGTTTTTTTGCAGATATTGGTAAACTTCGCGAGTAAGATTTATCGTAGCATCGGACATAATTGCCTTCCCGGATGGAATGAAAATGCTATAATACCACCTTGTATAAAGGCTTTGTCATTCCCGCGTAGGCGGGAATCCATTTATAATATATATCCTCTATGGATGGATTCCCGCCTACGCGGGAATGACAGGTTCTGTCGCAACTTGATCAGGAGACATGATATCCATGAGCACTACCGCAATCATCTTAATTGTTGTACTTGTCCTCGGCGGTTTTATTGTCCTCACATATAACCGTTTAATCGCATTGATTGAAGCGATTCGAAATAATCAAAAACAAATAGATATTCAATTGGATCGACGTTTCAAGGTTTTTGAATCACTGATCAATGTTGTTAAAAAATACATGGATTATGAACAAACCACTTTAAAAGACGTCGTTGCATTAAGAAATCAAGCGCAAACCGCGAAAGCAAATGGTGATGAAGCAACGCGAATTGCCGCCGAAAATAAAATTTCACAAATTGCATCTAATCTTAATTTGGTTTTCGAACAATATCCCCAATTAAAAGCCAACGAAAATTGCCTGCAATTACAAGAAGAAATTGTGAATACTGAAAACAAACTAGCATATGCAAAACAATCTTATAATGACAGTATCGAAACTTATAACGCGAACAAAAAATCTTTTTTCACGTCGATGATTGTTGGTATGTTTCGTTCAAAATTAGATTTTGATTTTCCTTATTGGCAACTCACCGATACGCAGGTTGCTGAACATGAAAGTTATACGGTTAAATTGTAATTATGCCTTTTACGACTGATTGGCGGCAAACCATCCGCACTAATAATCGCAAAACCTTCATGGTAATGGCGATGTTTTTCCTGATTTATGTGGGGATCGGGCTTTTAGTCGATATTTATATGAATGCGGAAAATTATCCAACCGCCCCACTCTCTCAAATCTTTTTCGCTCTCATTACTTTTAAACTTTTTCCGTTAGTCACCTTAATTATGGTAGCGGTCGCGGGAATTTCATTATGGGTGACTTTCACATTTCATAATCGTTTGATGTTGCTCGGCACTGAATATCATGAAATCACCCCTGAAAATGCAGCAACCTTGCAAGAAAAACAATTGTATAACGTTGTTGAAGAATTAAAAATTGCCGCCGGTTTGCAATTCATGCCAAAAGTTTATTTGATTGATGCCGATTACATGAATGCTTTCGCGAGTGGATATAGCGAAAAATCTGCGATGGTGGCGATCACTCGAGGTCTCATCAATAAATTAAACCGCAGTGAATTACAAGCCGTCATGGCGCATGAAATGTCGCACATCCGTCGAATGGATATTAAATTAACTTTAATGGCGTCAGTGCTTGCAAACTTAATTCTCATTGTGCTTGATCTCTTTTTCTATCAAATAATTTTTAGTAGACGCAATAATAACAACGCGCGAGGCATCGCAACTATTATCATTTTATTGCGATATTTGCTTCCGATTATCAATATTTTATTGCTGTTATATCTAAGTCGCACGCGCGAATACATGGCAGATGCAGGATGTGTGGAATTATTACGAGACAATCAAGCACTCGCCTCCGCTTTATTAAAAATTAACAATGATCATCTTTCGAATCATGATCAATATAGTGCGCAGTATCAACAAACACCGCATGAAAATGTGCGACGAGAAGCTTATATTTTTGATCCTTCGCAAGCAGGAATTACACCAAGTGGATCTCTTTCAGATTTATTTTCAACACATCCTAATCTCAAAGATCGCTTAAAAGCATTAGGTTTTCAATATAATGATAAAACCTAAGACTGGCATTTTATTAACGCAAATTGGCACCCCTGATGCATTGACGGTCAAAGGTGTTCGACAATATCTCAAAAAATTTCTCTCTGATCCGCGCGTGATTGAAGTACCTCGAATGATTTGGTGGCCTATTTTACATGGGTTTATTTTACGAGTGCGGCCTAAACGTTCACTCAAACTCTACCAAGAAATTTGGACAGATGAAGGTTCTCCGTTACTCATTTATTCTGAAAATATTCGCCGAAAACTCGAAGAACAATTACAAATCCCCGTGCGACTTGGTATGCATTACAGCAATCCCTCCATTGCGGATGCGCTATCTCTACTTAAAGGTGCAAATCAAATTATTGTATTGCCGCTTTTTCCACAATATTCAGGGACGACCACTGCTTCGAGCTTTGATGCGGTTAATCACACTTTAAAAAAATGGCGAATTTATCCTGATATTCGAACTATTTCAGCCTATCACGATCATCCAGAATATATTCAAGCCATTGTCAACAGCATCCAGCACTCATGGGATAAAAATGGTAAGGGCGAACATTTGCTTTTTTCATATCACGGCATCCCTGAAAGTTATTCAAAAAAAGGCGATCCGTACGCTGGTTTATGCCAAAAAACCACTGAATTAATTGTGAAAGCACTGTCGTTAAAAAATGAAGAATGGTCGATTGCCTTCCAGTCACGCATTGGTAAAACGAAATGGGTGGAGCCTTATACCGATCAAGTATTTCATGATTTAGGTAAAAAGGGCGTATCGCATCTACAGGTGATTTGCCCGGGTTTTGCGACTGATTGTTTAGAAACCCTCGAAGAAATCAATATTCGCGGTAGAAAACAGTTTCAATCGGCAGGTGGTAAAACTTTTCACTATATTCCTGCTTTAAATGATTCAAATGCGCATATCGACATGCTCATTAATATACTTAAAAATTAATTGGTCGTCTTGTCATCCTGAACGCAGTGAAGGATCGGTGTAATTCTTCACCATAAGCTAGACGTAAACTGATCCTTCACTGCGTTCAGGATGACAAGACGACGGGTATAATATTTACTTCATCTGCCCCCTCAAGTATATTCATAAGAAAGTGTTAGGGACGACACGCATGAGAATCTTTTTTTTAATTTTTGGCATGCTTTTTTTTATATTCCCAGCATACGCAATCAATTCAGGCTGGGGCACTAATTTTACCTTTCCTGTCATCACCGCAGATCCACCAAAACTCGAAGGTTATCGTCTCTCCCTCAATTATCAACCGCCCTCTTTTATATGGGGCCACTGTACCGTTTATTTTGATGGAAGTTTCGGACATTGGGGATTAAAAGATGTGAGCGATAATCATCAACTTTATATTGTCGCACTCGCGCCTTTCTTTCGATATTATTTTGCTGAAACCAAATATATTGCACCCTATGCTGAAATCAGCCTTGGATTATCCTACCTTTCTCGCACACATCTTGATGATTATAATTTTGGAATTCATTTCGCGTTTCAAGATCAAGCCGCCATTGGCGCAAGTTTTGGTGAAGACCAACATTTTTTTGGGAGCATTGGAGCATTACATTATTCTAATGCCTCGTTATCAACACATAATCGCGGGATGTCCATTCCATTATATTTGAATGTAGGATACCGTTTTTAAGAATGGATCATGCACATAATAATTTTTACAACTGGCGCCCAGGATGGTGTCAGAGTTAAACGTACCGGAAGGAGAAAAATCGTAGGAATAGTTGTTCTATTTCGAGGTTTCTCGCCTCCGGAACGTTTAAATATGGCACCATAATGGGATGCTAGTTGTAAAAATTATTATGTGTATGATCCATAATTCCGGTAAACTTCTCTCATGCAAAAAAGAATCGCAATCAAAAATCATCTTGAAGAAATCCAACTGACGACAAGGCGTTCGATCGTCGCTTTTGTCATCATGTTGATTTTAATTAGTCTTTTAATCTTAAGACTCGCCTTTTTACAATTGATGCAACATGATTTGTATACCACGCTATCCAAAAAAAATTGGTTAGATATCGTTCCGACAGAACCGACCCGCGGATTGATTTATGACAGAAATGGCGTCTTACTTGCAGAAAACATTCCGGTTTTCAGCTTAGACGTCATTCCAAATAAAATTAAAAATTTGCCCCAAATGCTCGCCTCCATCTCGAAAATTATTCCATTAAGTGATACAGAAATTGCACAATTTCACAAAGAATTAAAGCAACATCGGCGATTTGACGAAATCCCTTTAAAATATCGTTTGTCAGAAACGGAAGTCGCTAGATTTTACGAAAATCAATATCATTTTCCTGGTGCTGTGATCAAAGCACGTCTCATTCGACATTATCCTATGGCAGGTACAGTGGGCCATATTTTAGGATACGTCGGCCGTATTAACACTGAAGATTTAGAAGATATTGACACCACCAATTACAGCGCCACTAATTATATCGGCAAACTCGGCATTGAAAAATTTTATGAAGATGAGCTGCATGGCACCGTAGGTTATGAACAAGCAGAAAACGATGCAAGCGGCCAACCCGTTCGCGTATTAAATAGCATTAAACCCATCCCGGGGAACAATCTTTATTTAACCATTGATATTAATTTACAAATTGCGGCGGAAGAAGCGTTAGCTGGAAGTCGCGGTGCAGTTGTCGCCATTCAGCCATCAACAGGACAAGTTCTCGCATTGGTCAGCGAGCCCACTTACGATCCGAATTTATTTGTGGCAGGCATCAGCAATCAAGATTTCCAAACCTTACAACAGTCGCAAGATAAACCTTTATATAATCGCGCTTTACGAGGCTTATATCCATTAGCATCTGCCATCAAACCTTTTATTGCACTTGGCGCTTTAGATACTGGCGTGACGGATACGCATTTTAGTATTTTTGACCCGGGTTGGTACCAATTACCAAATAATTCCCATCGATTTCACGATTGGAAACCAAAAGGTCACGGAAGAGTCAATCTTTCGCAAGCGATCACCGCCTCTTGCGATACTTATTTTTTCGAACTCGGGCATAAAATGGGAATTAAACGGATTGATGATATTTTAGTACGTTTTGGTTTTGGAGAATTGTCAGGTATTGATATCGGCGAAGAATTGCCAGGTGTCGTCGCCACTCCTGCCTGGAAACGTAAAACCAAAGACCTTCCCTGGTATGAGGGTGATACTATAGTTTCTGCGATTGGCCAGGGCTATATGACAGCGACGCCCATTCAATTGGGGGCCGCAACTGCAACGATTGCCAATCACGGCATTCGGTATGTACCGCATCTTTTATTAAAAGAAGTGACAGGAAAAGAAGTAGAAACAGAGCAACCTATTGCGTTAGATCCCGTCGTTCTACAAAATAATGACTACTGGAACACCGTTATTCAAGCGATGGAAGAAGTCATCACTTCTCCCCTTGGCACAGGCTATCGTTTTGGAAAAAATGTTCCCTATACGATTGCAGCAAAAACTGGTACTGGACAGCTTTTCTCAATTAAAAAACGTGATAAAAATGAAAAAGCAGCACCGCAAATGACTTTGCCTGAACACTTGCGCGATCACTCTTTCTTTATCGCTTTCGCGCCTGTCGAAAAACCCGAAATTGCCATTGCAGTGGTGGTAGAAAATAGCGTTTTAGCAGGATCCATTGCTCGAAAAGTATTGGATTATTATTTACTAGGACCACCCAAACCCGAAACACCCATAGATACTGAAGCAGGAAGTAGTAGAACATGACTTTTTCCAATCGATATCCACGTACGCTCCCTCCTACTGCGAATGTGTCGTATCGCTCGTTCTGGCAATACATCCATGTCGATATTTTATTATTGACAGGGATACTCATGTTAATTGGACTTGGCTTAGTCATTTTATATAGCGCAAGTACGAATAGAGTGGCGGTGATTGAAAATCAAGTGTTTCGTTTTGGGATTTCGTTAGTCGTCATGTTTATTTTCGCGCAAATCCCGCCGATTGTTTATCAACGTTGGGCGATATGGCTTTATATGTTAGGCGTCATATTATTAGTTGCCGTATTAATTGGCGGTCATATTGGAAAAGGTGCCGAACGTTGGCTAAATTTATGGTTCATTCGTATTCAACCCTCCGAAATGATGAAATTGGCTATACCGATGTTTTTAGCCGCTTACTTTCATAAAATTCATTTACCGCTGACATTAAAATCGATTGCAATTGCCGCCATCATTATTTTCATTCCTGTCCTATTGGCGGCAAAACAACCCGATTTTGGTACCGCCATCATCTTATTAGTCGCAGGTAGCAGTGTGTTATTACTCGCGGGTTTAAGCTGGCGTTTGATGGGAACGTTGATTACATTGGCACTCACGAGTGCCCCTTTAATATGGTATCTTTTACATGATTATCAAAGACAACGTGTTCTCACTTTTTTAAATCCAGAACACGATCCGCTCGGGGCCGGATATCACATTATTCAATCCAAAATTGCCATTGGATCTGGTGGATTTTTCGGAAAAGGATGGCTGAACGGCACACAATCGCATTTACAATTTTTACCCGAACATTCGACCGATTTTATTTTCGCAGTATGTAGCGAAGAATTTGGGTTTATGGGAAACATCATTTTAATTGCGCTATACATGTGTATCATTTTACGTGGGTTATATATTACAATGAACGCCCAGGATACATTTTCACGATTACTCGCAGGAAGCCTCACACTCACCTTTTTCGTTTCATTTTTCATTAACATGGGAATGGTAACGGGAATTTTACCAGTTGTCGGTTTACCATTACCATTGGTAAGTTATGGTGGCTCATCTATGGTTACATTGATGGCGAGTTTTGGAATCTTGATGTCCATACAAACGCATCGAAAATTATTAACGACGTAATGAGTATAAGGGTTTAAAAATGAGGATTCGTTTCATCATCATCTTGCTCAGTATTCTATTTTCTCATTCGATATTTTCGAATGAAAAAAATTTCGTGGAAAGACCAGAAGTGAAAGCCTTCATTAAGCAAATGGTTCAAAAATACGATTTTAAAGAATCTGAATTGATTGATATCTTCGACCACGTCAAAGTTCGACCCACTGTCATGAAAAGTGTAAGAGCACCATTAGAACAACGTCCGTGGTATACCTATCAAAATCTTTTTGTGAGCGAATGGCGTGTGAAAAATGGTGTAGAATTTTGGGAAAAATACGAAAAAGTATTATTGGAAGTCGAAAGAAAATATGGCGTACCTGCCAGTATTATTGTTGCAACAATAGGTATCGAAACTAAATACGGTCAACACACGGGGGATTATCCCGTGATTGATGCATTAACGAATATTGGTTTTAGCGATAGCAAACGCGCCTCTTATTTTCGATCCGAACTCGAAGAATTTTTGTTGCTCACTCGCGAACAACATTTAAATCCATTAAAAGTCATGGGTTCTTATGCCGGTGCCATTGGTCAACCGCAATTTATGCCTAGCAGTTATCGTCGTTATGCGGTGAGTTACAATGGTCACGATAAAATTGATTTATCTCATAATGAATTGGATGTTATTGCAAGCATTGCAAATTATTATAAACAAAAAGGTTGGACGACGGGTAAGCGTACTGCTATTCCCGCATCTCTCGTGACGAATAAATTTGAATTCTTTTTAGGAAATAAAAATAATATTAAAATCCTCTCGCACTCCGCATTAGCGGAATATGGTGTGCCAAGTAAATCTTATTTAAATAACAATAAACCCTATAAAATTTTAGAATTACAAAACATGTGGGGCAAAGAGTATTGGTATACTTTTTCTAATTTTGATGTCATTAAACGCTATAATTCTAGTGATTTATATGCAATGGCTGTGGTGCAGTTGAGTCATTATTTGGTGACGTTGAAGGAGATGGGTTAATAACTAATTAACCCTCTTTGAAAAAGAGGGTCGACTGACGAAGTCAGGCGGGGAGATTTATTTCAGCAACCGCGAACAAATCCCCCCGCCATGCAAAAAACGCATGTCGGCCCCCTTTTCCAAAGGGGGCTTTGCACGCCATAACGCCTGTCATGCCAGCATGCTTTTAGCTGGCATCCAAGCGGCTTCGCTAAGTGCCCAATGGATGCCTGCCAGCATGCTTAAAGGTGGCATAAAAGCATGCTGGCATGACAGGTTTTTTAAACCATCACACCTTCATTTTTCTTCTGCGGCGATTCTTCTATTTCTTGACTATTCTCCCTCTCCTTTCTCCTAATAAACCGCTCACAATAATCGATGATTTGCGAAGGGTTCAATTTTTCCAAATTCCTTTCTATGACAGGCGTCAGAAATTGAATGCCACCATTTCGATCCCACATAAACAATTCATCCAACATTTTTGGATTATCGGCAAATTTTTGTAAAACCTCTTCTGCCTTTTCATAGCGATAAGGCGTGCAACCAAATTTGGTTATCATACTTTTAATCAAAAACGGTAAAAGCGTTGCTTCATCCACTTTCGGCAAATATTGAAAATTCTCAAAGTCTGCGACTGATAGCGTTTTCGAATGGATACCATTATTATCTCGCCAGAAAGCCGTAACAAGTTTACCATCCGTTTCTGCAATAATCGTATCATTAGGAATTTCTAATGGCTCTTTTCCTTCAGGAATCGATTGAACACGCCGAAACCTTACCTGTAATCGATAAGCTAATATATAAAATAAAGTGGATTTATCCGGGTATTTTTCGATAATAGCTTTCATCTCCGTCATGAATTCTAAAACGCGTTTTTCATACTCGAAATTTTTCTTCAACGATTTACCATAAAATTCAATCCATTGTTTTTCATTTTTGATCATATCAATTAAGGTAATAAACAAACTATCTGAACAGTAATAAAAATCATTTGGTTGTGTTTTTACAATGTCATTTATCCAATATGACCGGCCCTCCCATCCTTCCCATGAGCCATAATTTTTATAGGCAAGTCTCGCAGATCGGCCGGCACCCATATCCATATCTGTTAAATTCCAAATATATTTTGACATGTCGTATCCTTTCACGGATTCATGCAGATTTCGTAAATATCGAATGATAGGCTTAATCGTAATTGCACCATTTCTCCAACAATGAAACATATCATGTCCGGAAACCTGCGACGCGTGGACTTTAGAAAGCTCGTGCGGACTTGGTGTCAAGACTAAATCCGGATGTTGTAATTCCACAGGTCTTGCTTGTTTGCTCATCCCAATAACATATTCGGTTTCATCCAATTTACGAATCAATCGCGTGGAAACTTGTCCTGCAGTAAAAAATGGATCCGTCGAATCACTACCATGCATCGCAAATTGTAAGGCATTGAATGAGGCAATGGTTGGAATAATTTTACAAACGACCGGACTTTCCGGATTATTTTCATCATAATTGGGTGAAAGTTCAACACAAGGATCTTGATCGCCAACTGCTAAAGTAGCAACTAATAATCTCGGCGTTTCGCGCTCTGTATCGATACCAGGTTTTTGTAAATAAAATTCTTTTAAATCGGGATAACAACTTAATACCTTATCAATGAACTTATCTGTTTTTTCCGTGTTATATGCCCCAATTAATGAAGTGTAATCATTTAAAAGGTTAGTTTTTTCTTCTTCACTCAAAGGCAATTTTTTAATAAATTTGCCCATGAGTTCTTGAAATTTTTCAAGTCCGCGAAGATATAATCCATGTTTTAACCCATCACAAAAAAAGACCAACTCAAATTTTCTCGAAAAATCAATGCCAAAATAGCCACGTTCATGTTTTGGCAAATATTTAAGAGAAGCTTTAAAATTATCTATTCTAAAATTTGTCGAATAACTAATAGTATCCGGGGAATAAGGCCCTTTTTCATCATAACTATATTGTTTCAATTCTGAGGTGCGTTTATCATCTTTAAAAATATCCTTTGCTTGATATAAAAAATAGGCCGTCGCCATTTCTCGTACTGTAATTCTTTTTTGACGGAGAATTTTATATAAATTACGCTCAAATTCTGGATCCTTGTAGTCCATTGCCAACCATTCGCCTGCTTTAATTTTTTTTGCATGTTCTTCTGATTTAAAGCCTGCGGGTTCTTGAATAAAACGCATGGATAAGGGATTTTTTAATGTTTCACTATATTTAATCTTGTAATCACTAGGATGTCTTTTTCGCCATTGTCTCTGAAAAATGCGCGCTGCGGTTTCTCGATAAATATTATCAAACATTTTTCTGTAGCCGGAATTTTTTTGCATTTCGTCAACAGTAACTTTTTTAAATTTGATATTTTTCTTCGAATCTTCATATTCTTTTATTTTATCTGGATCATGTTGTAATAGCGCCACAAAAGTATCACGATATCCTTCTTGATAGGAAAAATCTATTAAACGGTAAGGATCGATAGAGGAAAGCTTACATCCTTTTTTTATCAACAAATCGACGCATTCAGGAAAATTATGATGAACTGCGTAACTTAATAAATCTTCGCCATTTTTCATTTTAGTATTAATATCAGCATCATGTTTTAACAATAAATCAACAATTTTTGGATGATTTTTTTGAACAGCAATATTAAGCGCGCTTCCCAATTGACTTTTCGCATCCAATTCAGCTTTATTATTCAGCAACATTTGAATGATATCGACATGGCCTTGTTCTGCTGCAAAATGAATCGCTGTTTTATCCTCACTTGTTTTAAGTCTTGGATTAGCCTTTTGCTCTAAAAGTTTTTTTACATTCCCATGACGACCATGCAAAGATGCCGTCATTAAAGCTGTGCTGCCTCCATCACTATACATAGGCGAATTAACATTCGCTTTTCTTTCTATCATTTTTTGCAGTAAATCAACATTTGAATGGATTGACGCAAGGACTAAAGCCTTAGGATCGGTGCAGTTAGCTTTTTGTTCTATCAAATATTCCGCAATCTCACTTTGATTTTTATTTAATGCCACCATGAGAGGTGTATATTCATGAAAAGCCTCCTCAATGTTCGCACGTGCGAGCAGAAGCGTTTTTACCATCTCCATATTTCCCTGATTAATGGCAATATAAAGTGGAGTTTCGTCATGAGACTTTTGATTGATATTGATATTTTGATAGGAAAGAATTTTTTTGACGAGAGGTAAAGATCCACCCATTACCGCGGAATAAAGCGCATTTTGTCCATTACTTCCTACAATACTAGGATCAACCTTACGATCCAACAACGCCTCGACAAGTTCAATTTGTTTATTTTGTAGTGCCATCATGAGAGGCGTTTTAGGATAAGTTTCTTTTGTCCATTGATTTGGATCGGCTTTATGATTTAATAATAGCAATGCTAATGCTGTGTTTCCATTTTTCTCCGCATCGACAAGGAATGCTTCGCCCATTTCATTTTTTTCATTAGGATTTGCACCATTTTTTAAATATTTTTCGACAATTTCTAATGCATTATTTTCTAATGCGGCCTTATATAACTGCGGTAATTCAAATCCTGCAATTCCTAGCGCCAAAATTAATTTTGAAGTAAGGCGTGACGGAATTTTTTGGAGAAATTCTCCTAATTCTGATTCTGTATAATCGGTTTCAATTTCAGTAAAAAAATTGTCAGTAGTGTTATTACTAAAACTTAATATAGTTTTATAAGAGTCTTTTGACATGATGATTTTTTCTGTTGTAATCGTATTTTGAAGGTAGCCTGCAAGTTCTTTGGGAATAATTTGTAATGGAGAATGTAATTGAATGTTCATGGGAATTCCTTTTTTATTTTATTATTTTTATTTTGTAATAGTATTTTATTGCAGTTGGGGGAAAATGCAATGATTTAATAACCCTCTTTGCAAAGGCGTTGTTGCATAAATACGGTCATCCTGAACGAAGTGAAGGATCGGTTTAATTCATCACCATATTATGGAAGTAAACTGATCCTTCACTTCGTTCAGGATGACAAAGCCTCTACATGCAACAAAGCCTTTTCAAAGGGGGCGTTATTTGTGTATCAATTATAATTTAAACACTTTAACTGCATCACCAACTTGAACCCGCAAATCAATCTTCCGCTTCGACCACATACTAATTCAACCAGAGGATAGCTTATTTCCAAACTCAAACATTAGAAATGGTTGACTCGAATCTATTTTCACTCTCCTATTTTTATCAAAATGATAATTTAAATATTTTTGGCAATATCGAATCATATCTGGAATTTGCAACGATTCTAGCTTTTTACCATGCATATCAGAATCAAACGTCGATTTAAAACGAACACCACCATTTCGATCCCAATAAAACATTTTACTTAATAAGCTTGGATCCTCACTTAATTCTTTTAATATTTCTTTTGCATCAATCGTCGGCATATCTCCGAGCAATCGATACGCCACAATATAAAATAATACCGGAAGATTTTGATACTCCTTCATTATTTTTTTGATCGCCTCCATAAACTGAATTACCTTACTTTCATTTTCGAAATGTTTCGTAGGTATTTGTCCCACAAACTGAATCCATTGATTTTCATTTTGTAACATATCGATAAGCGAAATAAACAATGCATCATTATTGCAATCCTGTAATTTCCCATTTTGCTCTTCTAATATGCGATTGATCCAATAAGATTTTCTTTCCCAAATATAATTTGATTTTGCACGATTACGCGCAGACCATCCTGCGCTCATATCCATATCTGTCAAAAACCAAATGTATTTCGACATATCATAACCTTTCACGGATTCATGTAATTTTCTTAAATAGCGAATCATTGGCTTAATAGTCAAAGCGCCATTTCTCCAGCCATGAAAAGGAAAATCATGCGCTTTGTTGGCAGCAGGATGCACATTGCGATAACCATGCGTTTTTAATGCCGACTCTAAATCAGGATGCGGAAATTCGACAGGTCTCGCATGTCGATGAAAACCAACTCTTTCTGGATGCTCATCGAGCTCACGAATGAGTCTAGGCGAAAATTGTCCCGCGGTAAAAAATGGAAAAGTCGAATCATTGCCATGCATCGCTAATTGCAGTGCGTTCATTGCAGAAGTCGTTAAAATAATGTGGCAAAGTAAAGGACTGTTTGGATTATTTTCATCATAATCGGGTGAAATTTCAAAATAAGGATTTTGATCCCCTACCGCAAAAGTGGCGAGCATCAATTTGGCCGAAGTGATCCGTGTGTCTTTATACCATGCGTCTTCAAAAACCAAATGTTTTAAATCAGGATAATGATTCAAGACAGCTACCCTTAATCGAAGTGAGGCTAAATTATTAGTATCGTCTTCTTTTAATGTTTCAATATCTTTTAACAAATCTTTTTTTTCAGATTCTGAAACTTTCAGTTTATCAATAAATTTTGTCAAAAAAGTTTGAAATTGAGATACCTGAATTGCTTTCTGATAAATCTCCAAACCATAACATAAAAAAATCATTTCAAATATTCTTGAGCAATCAATACTAAAATAACATCGCTCATGTAGGGGCAAACTTAATAAGGCGTTTGCAAAATTCTCTAATTGATATTGTTGCGCATAACTAATGTGTGTTGGAAAATAAGGTCCTGGCAAGCTAAAATCATGTTGGCGTAGATGTGTATTGCGTTTCTCATCTCGCATTAAATCATTAAAATGATAGAGCGCATCCGCCGTCGACATTTCATTAATGGTAATACGTTCTTGACGTAATGCTTTAAACAAATTTCGGCTAAATTCTTTTTCTTTAAAATCAAGCGTTAACCATTGTCCCGCTTTAATTTTTTTGGCATGCGACTCCGCTGCGAAACCAATGGGCTCTTGAATAAAACGAAGTGACAAAGGTCCCTTTAATATTTCTTCGTATTTTACTTTTTTTTCACTTGGATGCTTCTTTCGCCATTCTCTTTGCACGATTCTTAATTGACATTCTTTATAGGTATTTTTTAACATAAGCGAATAAGAAGAACCCTTTTTTACTTCTGATAAATTTACTCTTTTTAATGGCGTTTTTCTTCTTGCATACAAATAGTTTTTTATTTCTTTTTCATCATGTTGTAAAAGCGCATTAAAAGTTGCTTTATTTCCCTCATGAAAAGCTTGATCCATTAAACGATAGGGATCGATTTTCGAAAAAGGCGCTTTATATTTCATTAATACATCAATACATTCTGCAAATTGTTTTTCTGCCGCAAATGTTAGCAAGTCTTTGCCAGTTGGCATTTTTACATTGATACTTGCACCATGTTGTAAAAGTATATCGAGAGTTTTCGGATGATTGTTGATGAGAGCAAGCACGAGTGGGCTTCCTTTTTTACACTCTTTATCAACCTCTGCATTTTTGGCAATGAGCAATTGAATGATAGCATCATGCCCTTCTCTGGATGCGAGATGCATGGCAGTCAATCCATCTTCTTTCTCCGAAGCTCCGTGATTTGCACCTAAGCTCAAAAATTTTCGAACCACTTCCAATTGACCGCTGGATGTTGCAACCATAAGAGGCGTTGCTTGATCCTCTGGGCTAGTGTCAACATCAACTTTTTTATCCAAAATTTTCTGTATTAATTTAATATTTGAGTATCTTGCTGCGTATCCTAATACAAGAGGATTCATGCAATCTGCTTTGGCATCAATTAATAAATCCGCAATTTCTAATTGTTCCTCTTGCAACGCAATGATCAATGGAGTTAATTCTTCTTCCCCGAGTTCGATATCAGCCTTACGAGATAATAAAGTTTGGACGATTTCTAAATGACCTTTTTTCACTGCGTGAGCAAGCAACGATGTGCCTTGACAAGATTGATTGACATCCACTTTTTCAAACGACAACAATTTATTGACTATTTCTGAAGAACCCCCATAAATTGCAGCATAAAGTGCAGTTTGTCCTACCGGACCCACAAAGCTTGGATCAACTTTTTTTTCTAGTATGGCATCCACAACACGACTTTGCTTTTTCCAGGCGGCAAGCATTAAAGGTGTGTCAGGCGGATAATCCTTCGACCACTGCGTGAGATCAGCTCCGTATTGTACAAGTAACAATGCCAATTTTTCTCTATCATCCTTAATAGCTTCAATTAAATATGACGTACCATAGTGGTTTTTTTCATTGGGATCCGCACGTTTTTGTAATAATAGTTCGACAAGGTCTACTTCATTATTCGCAAGCGCAGTTTTATATAATTGTGGTAATTCGAATCCGGCTTTGCCTAATGCAAGAATCACTTTTTTATTGCGATATGACTCAACTTTACTGAGTAGTGTTCCCAATTCTTCTGCAGTGAAATCTGTTTCAATCGCGTCAAACTCTTCGCTCGATTCTTTTTTGTGAAAACTTAAAATTTTTTTTGAAGTTTTTTCTTCAAGGATCGAATCTGATTCTAGTTTTGAATGTGGAAGAAAATCTGAAATAGTGGAAATATCAAGACGCAATGGATGAGTTAAAGTTATTAG
>Ga0207079_1054_pt1 | contig 20373 bp, 17 predicted proteins | sample Alteio_BWMinHeat_61_FD_153525 | JGI IMG/M metagenome (GOLD analysis project Ga0207079, IMG submission 153525) | Enriched cells from forest soil in Barre Woods Harvard Forest LTER site, Petersham, Massachusetts, United States -... | ecosystem: Environmental > Terrestrial > Soil > Temperate forest >...
GCTGTATGTAGCCAACGTCGACGAGGCTGCCATACTCACAGGCAATAAATATTCTGATGTGCTGGTGAAAGCCGCTGAGGCTGAGGGCGCGCAGGTGATCGTCATGAACAACTCTATAGAAGCGCAGATATCAGAACTGGAAACGCAGGAAGACAAAGAACTCTTCTTTGCCGAATACGGGCTTACGGAGCCCGGGCTTAACCGCCTGATAAGGAGTGCTTACAAACTGCTGAACCTTGCCACGTACTTCACCGCCGGTGTGCAGGAAGTGCGCGCATGGACCATCCACAAAGGATGGAAAGCGCCACAAGCTGCATCTGTGATACATACCGACTTTGAGAAAGGATTTATAAAAGCAGAGGTAATAGCCTACGAGGATTTTATAAAATACAAAAGCGAAGCTGCTTGCCGTGATAATGGCCGCCTGCGCATAGAAGGCAAAGAATACCTGGTGCAGGACGGCGACGTGATGCATTTCAGGTTTAATGTTTAGAGTAGATGTTAGATAGTAAATAGTCGTGAGTGAAAAGGATACTAAATATATCGGTGGGTGTGGCGGCGCTGGTGGTGTTGTCGGGATTTCTTGTGCGGGGGTATTTTGATCACAGAGATAAAGTTGTTGTTCCTGTAATGCTTGTCGAAAAGGCGGGACTGCGGGATGCCCGTAAGTATAACACGCACATGGTAGATAGTGCGGTGTCCATGCTCAGGTCGGGCAACATAGTATTACGCATGGGGCTGGGTGCAGACAGCAAATTGCTTTCTGAGCTAAACAGCAGGGACCAAACATTTTCTCACTGTGGCATTGTAATGGTAGAGCATGGTTATCCATTTGTATACCACAGCATAGGCGGTGAGGACAACCCCGATGAACGCTTGCGCAGGGATTCGGCCAACTTTTTCTTCTCGCCAAAAAATAATTCGGAGATAGCCATTGCGCACTTCTCATTTGATACAAGTGATGTGGATGAACTAAGAGCGGTAGTCGCCAACTACTATAAAGAACGCCCGAAGTTTGACATGAAGTTCGACCTGGCAACAGATGATAAGCTCTACTGCTCGGAGTTTGTGTATAAAGCTATCAATAAGGCAATGAGAGATAGTGTCTATATAACGGCGACAACACTGTTCGGGCACAGGTTCGTGGGCATTGACGATATTTTTATGAATGATCACGCAAATATGGTTTGGCGGATAAAATTTAAATAATACCTTTGCGCACTAAACAAAAACTAATATGAAAAAAATACTGCGTTCATTTTCCGTAATGATAATGGCAGCCATTTTCCTGATCAGCTGTGGCGCTAAAAATAGTTCGAAAGACGTTGCAAACACCTGGCTGACCAGCTTTTACCACATGGATTATGAAGGTGCTAAAAAAGTATCGACAGAAGATACCAAAGCTCTTTTGACACAACTGAGCGCTTTAAGCGGCATATTGGGAGACTCTGTTAAAAAAGAAAAGATGAAAGCGAATATAGTGATCAAGGATACAAAAGAAAACGGAGATACGGCTATGGTCACATATTCTGTAGTTGAGGGGAAAGATACCATGAATGATATGCCGCCGCTTAAACTCATACGGTCAAACAGCGGAGATCAGAAAGGCAAGTGGCTGGTATCGTTCACTAAGAACGACCAGGGTAGTGGTGCAAATCCGGAGCCTGCAGGAGCTACACCTCCGGCTGACTCTACAGGTGGGGCACCTACAGCACCTGCTGAGCCTGCAGATACTGCTCATCATTAGTACCAGGGGTGCAAACTGTTTATAAAAGGCTGCCATTGGCAGCTTTGTTTTTTTGGTTATAAAATTGTGGGTAGGTATATGAACATTAGCTGGTTTAGAATACATTTGTTTAATGGTCCTCAGCAGATTTTGGTTAATCATAATTCTCTCGTCGGTAGCGTATGTGCTGGTGCTGCTGGGCACCGGTTCGGTATATTCTATTGACTACCTGGTGAACGGGAAAAGGGATGAGCCGCTGCTGGTAAAAGAAATGTATGTAGGCCAGTTACCCTCCGCAACGCACGACAGCCTGCTAAATGCAAAAGACGGCAGGTATATCATTAAAGGAACAGCACAGCAAAAAGATACAGTGCTGACGCTGGATAAAGATGTGGTGAAAATGACCGCGGGCAAACAGGCAGCCGATGGTATGTTGCCTACCGCTAAGAACACCATTTTTGACTTGCTTCTGCCGCTGATCGCTTATCTTTCTTTTTTCTGCGGCATACTGCAGTTGCTCATAGATTCCGGTGCATCTGAAAAACTGGCGCGCATGCTGAGCCCGGTATTTGTAAAGATATTCCCGGATGTTCCTGCAAACCACCCTGCCATATCTTATATGATGCTGAACTTCGCCGCGAATTTTCTGGGTTTGGATTCTGCGGCTACGCCATTCGGGCTGAAGGCGATGGAAAGCCTGCAGGAAATTAATAAGGATAAAGAAAGGGCAAGCAATGCACAGATCATGTTCTTATGCCTGCACGCTGCGGGGCTTACCCTGATACCTACTACCATAATCGGTTACCGCGCAGCACAGAATGCACACAACCCGGCAGATGTGATGCTGCCCTGCATCATCACTTCGTTTGTGGGTACGCTGGCAGCGATGATCATAGTTGGCATCAGGCAAAGGATAAACTTTAAGAGTGCTACGTTGCTGCTCGCCATTGGCGCGATAGTGGGATTACTCACCGGGTTAATGTTTTACATCACAAAGCTTGACCTGATATCAAAGAACCATTTCACCAATAATATTTCCAATGTTATATTGCTGGCTATCATACTGGTGATTTTAGTGTATGCATTTGTACATGAAAAGGTGTTTACATCAAACGGGAAGGATATATTCACTTCGTTTGTGGAGGGGGCCGGTGGCGGGCTGAAAACGGGGGTAACCATCTTCCCTTATATACTGGGCATGCTGGTTGCCATTTCCCTGTTCCGGAACAGCGGGGTCTTTGAGATCATCTCGAACCTCATAGCTAAGTTCTTCCTGATGCTGCATGTGAACAGGGAGATCGTTGATGCCATACCCGTTGCATTGCTGCGGCCGTTCAGTTCGAGCGGCTCGCGCGGGTTTATGATAGACTCCATGCAGACATTTGGCGTTGACTCGCTTACCGGCAGGCTGTCCTGTGTATTCCAATGCTCTGCAGAGACCACTTTTTATGTGATAGCCGTATATTTTGGCAGTGTTAAGATCAAGAATACACGATACACACTATCTACCATGCTGCTGGTAGACCTGATCTGCGTGATCACGGCAGTTTTTGTATGCCTGATGTTCTTTTAATTATTTTACGGGCACCATCACCGTGGTTTGGTCCCACTGCATCATCAATTGGCCATCAGGTAATAAAATGGTGAATTGCTCTACAGGAGCAATGCTATGATTAGCGGGAACTGTTGTTTTCAAAACATCCTGGCTTTTCACTTGGTCGTAGCTGAAAGCGCCCCATTGGCCCAATTTGCTGTTGAGGATGATAGTCCATTCCGATTTGCCGGGTATGGTAAATAAAGTATACGTGCCTGCCTTGATGGGTTTGCCGCCAAAATTAGCATTCTTCTTAAAGGTGACCTGGGTAGCTTCATCAGCACCGGTGCGCCATACCTGGTCATAAGGCACAAGGCCGCCAAAAATATCCCGTCCTTTTTTATAAGGCCTGCCATAGGTAATGGTAACGTTGCCGGACATTACGGTATCGTGGGGGCTGGCTCGTTTTTCACTGCCCATTTTATTATGCTGGGCAAATAGTGAAGCGGATCCCAATAAGGCGATCAATGTGAGTGCAAGTAATTGTTTCATAGTATGTGTTATTTGCTGCAAGGTAAAGGTTTTTTAAAAATAAGGAATGGGGATTTTGCAGAAGATCTTTCCTCATATCCATACTTTAATAAAACAATAAGCATTAATGGTATGGTTTTTTACCACGTTAGTATGATAAAAGATTTTTTCAGGTAAAATCAGGGAATTATGAGTATCAGGTTATTAGCAGCGATATTGACGGCCGGAATGTTATACTCAGATGCATTAAATGCGCAAAATTTGTACAGTACAACAGATGCGAATGCCTTTTTTGCTATAAGTAATCCTGCGATGCCTTCCGGTGTTTATAATACTTTTGGTATCAGAGATGGAATAAATGACCTGCTTGTATATCCTAACCCTGTTGTTAGCAGCACGAAGGTTGTATTAAATGAAGCTTCTATGGAGAATGTGTATGTGTATGTGATAGATATGAATGGCTGCATTAATCGCTCTTATCAATATATTCCCGGCAGCAATGTATTAGATGTGGATATGAGCACACTGCCATTAGGCTTGTATAGCTTACGGGTATGGGGCAAAGGAATAGGAGGCCACAACATAGAAGTGGTTAAACAATAAAAGGAAGGTGTGTGATAAGTTAAGGCCGCCCGGACATCCGGGTGGCTTTTTGTTAGCTGATTTATGGAATATGCTTTATTAAGCGTCTGTATTCGTAAATCCCCGTAATGAAATTTATTGTTTTATCAGCCGCTTGTTTATTATTTGGGTCATACGCAGATGCGCAAAAAGAGCATTTTAAAGATTCCGTCATTAATGGTGTTAACTATCATTATGTAGAACAAATGCCAGAATCGAACTATTCTATAAGTATATACATTAATGATAACCTTCATTACCCGGATAGCGCAAAGAAATACAATATAGAAGGACGTGTAGTAATATCATTTGTAGTTAATGAAGACGGAAGTATTTCAAATTGTAAAGTTGTAAAAGGCATTGGTGGAGGTTGTGATGAGGAAGCGCTCAGAGTAGTAAAAAATATGCCACATTGGAAACCCGGCAGGCAGGATGGGAAGCCCGTAAAAGTCAGCTATGCATTACCAGTTGTGTTTAAATTGCAATAGTTACCTTTGCGCATAAACAATCATCAGTAATGCAAATAAAATATACCCTTTTGATCTTTTGTGTATTCTGTTCAATAGTAGGATCAGGACAAACAGAAAAAGTACTGGTTCCGGACGCCCATGCACCTTCCTCAAATGTATACACTTATGTAGAGAAGATGCCCAGGGCAGGGTATAATTTCCAGGAGTACATCAGTAAAAATATCCACTACACCGATAGTGCGGTCGAATATCGCATTCAGGGTAGTGTCTTTGTCAAATTTGTGGTAAATGAAGACGGGAGTATTTCCGATTGTATAGTGAAAAGAGGCATAGGATGGGGATTAGATGAGGAGGCGCTCAGGGTTGTAAAAAGCTTCCCACGGTGGGAGCCCGGCACACAAAATGGTAAGGCAGTTAAAGTTTACTTCATGCTTCCCATAGAGTTTAAATTGAGGAATAATGATGTTAAAAAAGATACGATAGGCCAATTGCCGCCTTCCGGTGTATATACTTATGTTGACAAGATGCCTGCAGTTGGGTATGATTACCAGGAATACCTGTCAAAGACTATCGTTTACCCGTATAATGCGCGGAAAAAGAATATAGAAGGCAGGGTTATAGTAAGATTTATTGTTAATGAAGACGGGAGCATTTCAGACTGTAAAGTTGTAAAGAGCGCAGAACCGTCGTTGGATGCGGAAGCATTGAGGGTTGTAAGTAGTTTCCCACGCTGGAAGCCGGGGAAGGTAAACGGAAAGGCGGTGAAAGTTTACTTTAATTTGCCCATTGTTTTTAAATTAACTGATTAATTTTTGGGTATAAAATAATAACTCGCAAGTATTAATTTTGCTGCCAATTATTTACAAATCAATGCAAATAAAATATACCCTTCTTGTCGTTTCTATTTTATTGTTCTTTGGCGCAAATGCCCAGAGTGACACTGGCCATTCTACCCCGTATACATTTGTAGAGCGAATGCCGGAGGCCGGTTATGATTACCAGGATTACCTGAATAAGCATATCGTTTATCCCGACGAAGCCCGCAGCAAAAACATACAGGGTAAGTCAATAATAAGATTTGTAGTGAATGAAGATGGCAGTATTTCTGACTGTAATGTTGTGAGGAAAGCAGGATATGGGATGGATGAAGAGGCGCTCCGGGTTGTAAGGAGCTTCCCGGCATGGAAACCGGGAATGCAAAACGGAAAGGCAGTGAAAGTTTATTTTGCCATTCCTGTTATTTTTAACTTAGCTGATGTTAGTGTTGAAAAAAAAGATGCAATGCTCATTGTTACAGACCAAATGCCTTCGCCTGGATACAATCTTGTAGAATATATTGCAGCAAATGTTCAGTACCCCCGGACAGCGCGGAAAAAAGGTAAACAAGGAGTTGTGCGTACAAGATTTGTAGTCAATGAAGATGGCAGTATCTCCAATTGTGAAATAGTAGATAGTGTTAGCCAGGAATTGGATGAAGAGGCAATGAGAGTTGTGAAGAGTATGCCGAAATGGAAACCAGGTACGCTTGACGGAAAAGCAGCGAAGATTTCTGTTGTACTCCCTATTACGTTTGAAACCAATACTGATCACTCCATTGGAACCAGTACTAATCACTCCATAATTTCAAAAAATAGGCCGATGAGAAGTGAGAATACTGACCATAGACTTCCTGTAGGGCGAGTAAAATAATTAATTTGTTTAATAATTCTTTACCGATAAATACTTTCCGCTATTTTTACCACATGTTATCACTCGACCTAACCGGTAAAACAGCGCTCATTGGCGGCAGCACGCAGGGTATAGGGCTTGCTTCGGCACAGGCGCTGGCCTCAATGGGGGCAAATTGTGTGCTTATTTCCAGGAACGAGGAAAAACTGAAAGCAGCAGTAAAAACGCTGGATGCCAAGGGTAGCCAAAGGCATCAATACCTTGTGGCAGATTATGCCCATACAGAACAAGTGCGCGATGTGGTAGCAGCGTTTGTGCAAGATAATACCGTACACATACTGGTGAATAACAGTGGCGGGCCAGCCGGTGGGCCAATAACCAAAGCAAAGCCTGAAGAATTCTTACAGGCATTTCAGCAACACCTTATCTGCAACCATATCATCACTACTCTTGTAGCCGAAGGCATGAAGCAGGAAGGTTACGGGCGCATCATTAATATTATATCCACATCTGTGAAAATACCCTTGAAAGACCTGGGTGTATCCAATACCATACGGGGGGCGGTAGCCTCATGGGCAAAAACAATGGCCAACGAGCTGGGGCAATACGGTATTACGGTAAATAATGTACTTCCCGGGGCAACATCAACGGAGCGGCTGGCAACTATAGTGAGCAACAAATCAGCAAAGACCGGAAAAGCAAAAGAAGATGTGGAACATGAAATGTTGGCGGAAATTCCGGCACGCCGTTTTGGAAAGCCGGAAGAAATAGCTGCAATGGTTGCATTCCTTGCCAGCCCGGCCGCCGCATATGTAAATGGTACATCTATTCCCGTAGATGGAGGAAGGACCGGGAGCATGTAAAGTATATGAATGTGAAAATGCAAAATATCCCTTTTCTATGGTAGCATTATAATATAAATCATTTATGAGCTGGGTTAAGTCTGTCTAAAAAACTATAGTAAGTCAGATAACATGGCCGTATGACAAATTGCACTCTTTTTACTCAATAGCCCCGAACTTTAGTTCGGGGGCAAATAAAAATATTGTCGGCTTCAGCCAAAACATACTTGTGTGGGATATTGATTATGTGGTGCATTTTGGCTAAAGCCAATTTGTTATTTATAATTCCCCGACCTAAAGGCCGGGCAACTAAAAATCGGAGTTTGCTTAAAAGTGCAATTTGCCCTAAACAGGTAATACCGTTCTATTTTCCATTAATGACTATCAACTAATTTCCTGTGACAATGAAATGACATTACAAATAAACTTATAACACAAAATGGCCTGAAACCCGCGTCAATACTGAAAAACATTTTTCAAAAAATGTGTGTACTTTTTCGGAATTGTTTGTAGTTTTGCGCACCCATTTTATATAACGGAAAGTTAATTTTCAAATTTATTACTGTGTCAGGATCATTTAAGCCACTTTACAGAATATGCTATCGCAGCATGTTCGTGTTGTTTTCTTTTTTGCTTTTATGCAATATTCCAGCAATAGCCGCACCCGATGGGAAAGCCCTTTTCAACTCAAACTGCGCATCCTGCCACAATCCGCTAAAGGACCTGACCGGCCCCGCGTTACAGAATATTGATAAAACATTTCCTGACAAAGAATGGGGATATAAATGGATACACAATTCATCCGCATTGGTGAGTGCAGGAGACCCAACGGCGGTGGCCATTTTCACTAAATTTAATAAGACACAGATGACGGCGTTTCCACAGCTGTCAACCGATGATATTGATGCGATACTTAAATATGTAGACGAATATAAAGCGCCGGTCGCGGCTACACCAGCGGCTGCAGGCGGAGAAGCTCCCACAGAAACAAATGGATGGGTATATACGGTTATTACTTTATCACTTCTTGTGCTGGTAGTTATTTTATGGCGTGCCAACCAAACCCTGCGCCGCGTAGCAAATGATAAGGAAGGTGTACAGAATGAAAAAGAAATACCATTATACCGGAGTAAATTGGTGATAGCTGTTGTTGCGATCATCTTATTTATCATGGCAGGTTATTGGCTGGTGAATGGTGCCGTAAACGAAGGCCGCCAGCAGAACTATCAACCGAGCCAGCCTATTTTCTACTCGCATAAAGTACACGCAGGCGTTAACCAGATCAACTGCCTCTATTGCCACGCAGGCGCAGAAAAGAGCCGCCAGGCAATGATACCTTCTTCCAATATTTGTATGAATTGCCACAAGGCGATCAATAGTTATACAGGAGCCCCGCTCTTTACTGCTGAAGGCAATGCGGTAGATGCTAATAAACAGATACAATTACTTTATGAATATGCAGGATGGAACCCTGAGAAAAAGGACTACAACCGCGACGCCAATGGTAATATCCTGGCGAAACCTATTCAATGGGTAAAAATCCATAACCTGCCTGACCATGTTTATTTCAACCACTCACAGCACGTGAAAGTAGGCCAGGTACAATGCCAGCGTTGTCATGGGCCAATAACTGAGATGGATGAAGTTTACCAGTTCTCCGCACTGTCAATGGGCTGGTGCATCAACTGTCACCGCCAGACAGAAGTTCAATTTGCGAATAACAATTATTTTAGTGTTTACCAGAAATATCATGACGAACTTAAATCAGGCAAACGCGCCGGTGTAACTGAAGCTGATATGGGAGGTACGGAGTGCCAGAAATGTCATTATTAACCCCCTCCCGATAGCTATCGGGACTAAAGGGAGAGGTGTTATAAAATTTTGGTGTTTCGATATTAAAATAGGTAGAGTAAACAATATTTTTTAAAAAGTCCGCCGCGGCGGATTACGGTTTTTATTATGAGTCAAAAACAATATTGGTCGGGCATTGAAGATCTCAACAGGCTCAATACGCATACTGAAGTTGCGGAAGATGAGTTTAAGGAAGAGTTGCCGTTCGAGTTGAGTGATGGTATGTTTAATGCTACTACGCCTCGCCGCGACTTTTTGAAATTCTTAGGCTTCAGCACGCTGGCAGCAACACTTGTTGCCAGTTGCGAAATGCCGGTGCGCAAAGCGATACCTTATGCTATCAAGCCTGAGGATATTACCCCGGGTGTACCTAATTATTATGCATCCACCTTCGCTGATGGCGGAGATTATTGTGCCATAGTTATCAAAACACGCGATGGCCGCCCGATAAAAATTGAAGGGAATGAATCGTCTTCCATTACTAAGGGCGGTACTTCTGCAAGAGTGCAGGCTTCTGTTCTTAATTTATACGACAAGGCACGCCTGCGCCATCCTTATGTAAGCGGTAAAGAAGACACTTTTGCATCTATTGACGGAATGATCAGGCAAGATATAGGCGCAAAGCCGGGCTATCTTGTTACCAATTCTATCCTTAGCCCTACTACAAAAGAAATTATTGCCCAGTTCCTCGCAAAATATCCGAATATCAAGCATGTTGTTTATGACGCATATTCTTATTCAGCCTTGTTGCTTGCCAACGAAGCATGCTACGGAAAGAGGACGTTGCCTACTTATCATTTTGACAAAGCGCAAACGATAGTGAGCATTGGTGCTGATTTCCTGGGTACCTGGATATCGCCCATTGAATTTGCAAAAGGCTATTCGAAAGGCCGCAAGATCAGTGCGAAAAACATGCAGTTGTCAAAACACTACCATGTAGAATCCAAGCATAGCATCAGCGGCGGTGCAGCAGACCATCGTGTTACCTGCAAGCCATCAGAAATGGGCAGGGTAGCAGTGGCTTTGTATAATGCTGTGGTAAACGGTACACAGCCATCATTACCCGGCAAAAACCTCAATGAATTTATTGTGAAGGCCGCCGCTGACCTGAAAAAAGGCAACGGCCTTGTGGTAGGCAGCAGTAATGATATAAATAACCAGACCGTAATCAATGCCATCAACGATAAAATAGGTGCGAATGGTGTTACTGTTAACTGGGCTGTACCCAGCAACTGTAAGCAAGGTATAGATAAAGACATCGTTGATATGGTGGCCGCAATGGAAGGCGGCCAGGTGGGATCTGTGTTCATGTATGGCGTTAACCCTTCTTACGACTGGCTGGACGGAAAGAAATTTACAACAGCGCTCGCTAAAGTTCCTTTAACAGTTTCCTTCGCCGACAGGATGGATGAAACTGCTCAAAATTGCAAAGTCGTAATTCCAGACCATAATTACCTGGAGAGTTGGGGCGATGCAGAACCTAAGCCAAATTATTATAGCCTTCAACAACCCGGAATTGCTCCATTGTTCAAAACAAGGGCTTTCCAGGATTCACTGCTTACATGGGCGGGTGCCACACAATCTTTCGGAGATTTCTGGAAAGATTACTGGATGAAAAAATTAGGCAGCCAGGAAAATTTTGATAAGGCATTGCAGGAAGGTATTGTAGAGCCAACCGGCGAAATGGCTAATGGTACAGCGCCTTTTGCGGGCAATGTAGCTGATGCGATCGCCAAGATAGAAGCCAAGCAGCCCCATAGCGGCATGGAACTCGTTGTGTATCAAAAAATAGGCATAGGGTATGGCGGTGCGTGGAGCAATAACCCATGGCTGCAGGAAATGCCAGATCCTATTACCAGGGCAGTTTGGGATAACTACGCATGTGTATCTCCGAAAAAAGCAAAAGAACTTGACGCAGAGCTAACCGGGTTTACCGAAGTTGATACCAAGAAACGAGTTGTGACCATAAAGGCGAGCAACGGTTACGAGGTTAAGCTGCCGGTGATCGTTGTGCCGGGAATGCATAATGATGTGGTAGCAGTTGCGGTTGGGTACGGCCGTGATAAGAAAGTAGGCCTTGCTGCCGCAAGTGATGAAACAAAGGGCGGAAAGAATGCCTATCCGTTCATGAATTTTAACGGACTTACTACCGAACGCCATGCCGATGTTACCGTTACCAAGACAGATGAAAAGTATGAGGTAGCTGTTATCCAGACGCACAATAGTTATGAAGCGCGTCCGGTAGTGCATGAATATACAATAGATGAATTCAAAAAAGACCCTTCAGTGCTGCTTAAAGAGCGTGGCGCCGAAATAGCTGAATTCGCTGTAGTGCCATGGGAAGAAGGCAAGGAAAGCAAAGAAGAAAAAATAGATTCAAATAAAGAAGAAGGTTTTCGTGAAAATGGTACCTTATATCCCAATTATCCTTATGAGGGAATAAAATGGGGTATGTCCATTGACCTGAACAGTTGTATAGGTTGTGGTGCATGTGTGGTTGGTTGCCAGGCTGAGAACAACGTATCAGTCGTGGGTAAAGACCATGCCCTGAAAGCACATGAAATGCACTGGATACGAATTGACCGTTATTACAGTGGTGTGGCAGATGACCCGGATTCCATACAGACGGTATTCCAGCCGATGCTGTGCCAGCACTGTGATAATGCTCCGTGTGAAAACGTTTGCCCGGTTTCCGCAACAAACCACAGTTCAGAAGGCCTTAACCAAATGGCCTATAACCGTTGCATAGGCACAAAATATTGCGCAAATAACTGCCCATACAAAGTGCGCCGCTTTAATTGGATGGATTGGAACGGCGCAGATTGTTTTGCTGATAACTTATATGAGGATGGCCGCCGTGATGATATGAACGACGACCTGACCCGTATGGTGCTGAACCCTGATGTAACAGTACGTAGCCGTGGTGTTATGGAAAAATGCACATTCTGCGTACAGCGCTTACAGGAAGCAAAACTTGCAGCCAAAAAAGAAGGCCACCCATTAAGGGACGGTGCTGTAAAGACAGCCTGCCAGCAGGCTTGCCCGACAGACGCAATTGTATTCGGTAATGTAAAAGATAATAATAGCAATATACATAAACTACGCAGGCAGGAACAGGTGGAGCGCACTTTCTATGTGCTGGAGCACATACACTCGCTTCCAAATGTAAATTATCTTGCGAAGATCAGGAACACAGAAGAAATAGACGCGCTTGATGAGAATAAGAATGAATTCCTGAAGTACCATATTTAGGTTGGATGATAGGTTGACTGGTTATATGATTAATAAGAGTAAAAATAGGTGAACGGTAAATTAAGATAGATAAAGTTTGGTCAACACTTTTAGGTTTTGACTTTTAACTTTTGACTTTGTAAAAAAATACTAATAACGTGCTATGCATTTAAAGTACGAATCGTTTGTAAGAGAGCCACTTGTTGATGGGGATAAGAATTATCACCAGATATCCGAGGACATTATCAGCCCTATTGAGCGTAAGCCCGGGCGCATGTGGTATGTGGGCTTCATTTTCTCTGTATTACTACTGTCTTTCGGAGTATTCTCCGTTAGCTGGTCGGTGTATTGGGGGCTTGGCACATGGGGGGTTAACCGTACCATTGGCTGGGGTTGGGATATCACCAACTTCGTATGGTGGATCGGTATAGGCCACGCAGGTACGCTTATATCTGCTATCCTTTTGCTATTCCGCCAGGGCTGGCGTACCGGTGTGAACCGCGCTGCTGAAGCTATGACGATCTTTGCAGTAATGTGTGCCGGGCAATTCCCGATATGGCATATGGGGCGTGTTTGGGATGGTTTCTGGGTATTGCCGCTTCCTAACAGCCGTGGCCCGCTTTGGCCAAACTTTGACTCTCCGCTGCTTTGGGACGTATTTGCGATCTCTACTTACTTCACCGTTTCATTATTATTCTGGTACTCTGGCCTTATCCCTGATTTCTCGCTCATCCGCGACAGGGCTAAAACCAAATTCCGCAAGATGGCATATGGTATCGCTTCTTTCGGATGGACAGGTACTGCAAAGAACTGGCAGCGTATGGAAGCCCTTGCACTTGTGCTTGCAGGCCTTTCTACACCGCTCGTACTTTCAGTTCACACGATAGTGTCTTTTGACTTCGCCACCTCTGTTATACCCGGATGGCATACTACCATATTCCCGCCATACTTCGTGGCCGGTGCGGTATTCTCAGGCTTCGCAATGGTGAATACGCTGCTGGTGGTCACCCGTAAAATACTTCATCTTGAGGAGTACATCACCATCGGCCACCTCGAAGCAATGAATAAGATCATTGTGCTTACGGGTTCCATAGTAGGTGTTGCTTACCTCACGGAGCTGTTCATATCATGGTACAGCCAGTCATGGGGCGAAATGGCGGCATTCCAATGGCGTATCATGGGCCCGTACTGGTGGGCTTATTGGGCAATGATGACCTGCAATGTTGTATCACCCCAGCTATTTTGGGTAAAGAAACTTCGCCGCAATATTCCATTCACATTTGTTATGTCCATAGTGGTAAATATAGGTATGTGGTTCGAGCGTTTTGTGATTATTGTTACCTCCACTTACCGCGACTGGATTCCGGGCAGTTGGTCATACTACAGCCCGCAATGGCCTGAAGTTGGTTTTTACCTGGGTACTTTCGGATTATTCTTTACCTGCTACTTCCTCTTTGCAAAATACTGCCCGGTGGTAGCAGTAGCGGAAATTAAATTTATCCTGAAGACATCAGGAGACAATTATAAGAAGGGTATGGAGAAGATCGATAACATGAGTACGGAAGAATTCGTCCATGTTGTACATACGCATCATGAAGAAGAGGGGCATGAAGTACTGGCGGCTCCTCAGCACTAAACCCATCCCGATAGCTATCGGGACTAAAGGGGAGGTGGTGATTGGAATTTGGAATTTAATTATTGAATTTTTATAAAGGTTATGGCTATAAAAAAATTTGCGGTTGCAGCTTACGATGACGAGGAGGTTTTATTCCCCGCGGTCAAAAAAGTACGGCACAGCGGTTACAAAATACACGACGTCTATACACCATTTGCGGTGCATGGGCTTGACGAGGAACTCGGGCTGAAAGAAACAGACCTCCACATTGCAGGGTTCATTTATGGTTTGTGCGGTACCTGCACAGCGGTAGGGTTTATATCCTGGATATATACCGGTGACTGGCCTATTAACTATGGTGGCAAACCACACTTTGCATTACCGGCATGGATACCCATTACTTTTGAGCTTACCGTGTTGTTTGCAGCAGTAGGTATGACCATGACCATGTGCTACCTGAACCAAATAATGCCGGGCGTAAAAAAACATGTATTTCATCCCCGCCAGAGCGATGATATGTTTGTAATGGCTATAGAGCTTAATAACCATACCAATGAAGCTGACGTGCTTGCATTCCTTAAAGCAACAGGTGCTAAAGATGTAAATATACAGACCGCTGAGGCAGGATGGTGGTACGGCAGGTGGGATAAGAAAGAAAAGTATGAGGCGCTGAACGCATTGTAAATGATTCAATTGCTGTATAGGAATTGATTAAAAAATATTTTGAATTTCGACTTTTGAATATGAACAAGATTAAAAGCATAGTAGTAGCAAGCCTGGGCATCGTGATTGGCCTCGCGTCATGCGACTCGGGTAATATGCGTCGTACTCCGGGGCATGTGTATGCTCCCGATATGACCTACTCGCGCGCTTATGATGCTTATACATCAAATCCCAATTTTTCTGATAGCATGACGAGCCGTCCCCCGGTGCCTGGTACCATTGCCCGTGGCCACCAGTTGCCCGATCATCTTACTGAGGGAGACACTACTGCTTATAAGACCTTTACAACTTCAATGCGTTTTGATGCAGCTGAAATGAAAGAAGGCGGCCGCCTGTTTAATATCTATTGCGGCATTTGCCATGGAACTGCTCTTGATGGACAAGGGCCTTTGTATGCCAGTGGTAAATTCCCCGCAGCACCTGCAAACTTTAAAGATGCTAAATACCTGCACATGCCTGTTGGCCAAATGTATGCTGCTGTGAAATATGGCAAGAACATGATGGGCTCCTATGCAAGCCAGTTGGATATAAAGCAGCGTTGGATGGTACTTGCCTATATTAAGAAAGTACAGTCTGAGAATGCCGGTGACGCTTTTACCTTTGGTGAAAGCAGTGCTGCACCTAAAGCAGATTCGGCAGTAAAACCAATGGCAGCAAATACTGCAGCTATGAGCAAAGAAAAGGAGTAATTAAAAAAATTAAAAACGCTTTTTAATAAAAAGTTGAACAATGAATGATCGTTTTGAGATACCCGGGCGCTTAAAAAACACCAGCCTTTTTCTGATCGGAATAGGCTTGCTGACGCTGATTGGTGGTATTGTAAGTTTGCTCATGAGCCATAATGATGTGGACCGTGCCAGGTTTTGGGTTGTGTTGTTGCACGATAGTATATTCTTCACGCTTATCACTACGGTTAGTATTTTTATCATGGCTGCTGCAACATTGGCGCAAGGTAGCTGGATAATCGCTTACCGCCGCGTTACGGAAGCTATTGGGGCCAACGTTTGGGTTTTTGCCACTATCGCAGCCGTTGTTATGTTCCTTATCGTATTTACGTTCAGGGATGCAAAAGGCATTAATACCATCTATGAGTGGGTTACTCCCGGATCAGACAAAATTCTTTTGGGTAAAAAAGCTTTTCTTAATCCCGGAATGTTTGTAGGGTTCACGCTGGTAACGCTTGGCCTTTGGTCTTTCATCGGGCTTAAGATCAGGGCATTGTCTCTTGCGCAGGAAAATGCACCTAAAAATGATCCTAAGATATATTGGAAAGTATTCCGCTTATCGGCCATCTTCATATTTATTTATGCATTGACGCAAATGAGTACCAGCCCGTGGATGTGGATCATGAGTGTTCAGGCACATTGGTATTCCACAATGTTTAGCTGGTACACCTTTGGAAGCGCATTCGTAAGCGGTATGTCACTCATCTTGTTATGGGTGGTCTATCTCAAAAACCAGGGTAATCTTGAATTGGTTACCAAAGAGCATATGCATGACCTCGGTAAGTGGATGTTCGCATTTAGTATCTTCTGGACTTACCTGTGGTTTGCTCAGTACATGCTGATATGGTATGCCAACTTTCCCGAAGAAACAAAGTACTTTAAATTACGCCAGCAGGGGCCATACAGTGTAATATTCTACGCCAACTTCATCATCAATTTCTGTATGCCGATATTGATACTGATGTCACGCCCCAGCAAGCGTAACTATTTTACAATAACTTTTATGGCTATGATCATAATTTTCGGTCACTGGCTTGATTTCTTTCAGATGATAATGCCGGGTCCGCTTGGTGAGCACTGGCACATTAACTGGTATGAGATCGGCATATTTATGGGTTTTGCAGGCATACTCATATTTTGTGTATCACGTACTTTGACAAAAGCATCGCTGGTTACTAGTAACCACCTGCTGCTGAAGGAGACCATAGTGCATATAAGCTGATTAGAAAAAGTAAATTGAATTTTAGGAAAGAATAACAATTAACAAGTAAATATAAGAGAACGACCATGTCGGTATTTATTATTATAACATTGATAATCCTGGTATTCATCATTATCTACCAGATAGGTAAAGCGAGTGAATATGCTGTGGTGATTCGCGGCGAAGAGAAAGTAAAGACACAGACCAACCGAGCAATAGCAATTCTGCTGGTGGTGATGTTCCTTCTTGGCATGTGGGGTATCTGGAAATGCAATGAGCTATTCCAGGACAGGTTATTACCGGTGGCTGCCTGTAAAACAGGTGAGAATTATGACATGATGTTCAAGGTGACATTGATCGTGACAGGTATTGTATTCTTTCTCACACAGGCTGTACTTTTCTGGTTTTGCTTCAAATATCAGGCTAAAGAAAAACGTACTGCATTTTATTTTCCACACAACAATAAACTGGAAATAATCTGGACAACAATTCCCGCAATTGCAATGGCCATACTGGTTGCTATCGGATTACGTAACTGGTTTGATGTTACTTCTGTTGCGCCACCCGAAGCCACTGTTATTGAAATAGTAGGAAAACAGTTTAACTGGCTCATACGCTATCCCGGTAAAGATAATGAGCTGGGTAAAAGAGATTTCCGTAAAATAAATGATGCCAATAATGTGCTTGGCCTTGACTGGAGCGATCCGCACAATATGGATGATGTGATCATGCAGAACGGGGAGTTGCATGTAGTGGTTAACAGGCCGGTAAAATTGCTTATTGGCTCACGCGATGTAATTCACGACGTAGGTTTGCCGCATTTCCGGCTGAAAATGGACGCTGTGCCCGGCATCACCACAACGCTGTGGTTCACGCCCAGCATCACTACTGACTCTATGAAGAGTATTACGCATAATCCTGATTTCGTGTATGAAATTGCATGCGATCAGCTTTGTGGTAAAGGCCACTATTCCATGAGAGGGACGATAATAGTGCAAACACAGCAGGAATATGATAAATGGTTTGCTACCCAACCTTCATATTATGCAAGCAATAACCCGTCAGCCGCTCCGGCTGCGCCAGCTGCCGGTGATAACGCAGCACCTAAAAAAGATAGTGTAAAAGCAGTAACGATGAAATAATCGGCTATAATATGGATAGCCACAAAAGTGTAATACAATGAATAACGAAGAGATCATTATTGAAGGGCCAAATATTGCGCATGGTTCGGAATCCGGGCACGGGCATGGCCATGAACATCACGAACAACATTTTGTCTGGAAGTACATTTTCAGCCAGGACCATAAAGTGATCTGTAAGCAGTTCCTGATAACAGGCATTATATGGGCTATCATCGGCGCTATGATGTCCGTATTCTTCCGCCTGCAACTCGGTTTCCCTGATTCCACTTTTCCCATTATGGAAAAATTCCTCGGCGATTGGGCAAAGGGCGGCAAATTATCTCCCGAGTTTTATTATGCATTGGTAACCATGCACGGCACTATATTGGTGTTCTTCGTACTTACAGCCGGTTTGAGCGGAACGTTTGCAAACCTCCTTATTCCCCTGCAGGTTGGCGCACGCGATATGGCCTCGCCGTTCCTGAACATGCTTTCTTATTGGTTTTTCTTCCTGGCCAGCGTACTCATGTTTATTTCGTTATTCGTGGAAACAGGGCCTGCATCGGGTGGATGGACGACTTACCCGCCATTAAGTGCTTTAAAAGAAGCATCTATGGGTTCGGGCATTGGTATGGATCTTTGGTTGTTAAGTATGGCGACGTTTGTAATTTCTGCTTTGCTGGGTGGCCTTAACTATATCACTACAATACTGAATATGCGCACAAAAGGCATGACCATGACCCGCCTGCCGCTTACCGTTTGGGCGCTGTTCTTTACCGCAGTGCTCGGCGTCCTTTCATTCCCGGTATTGTTCTCAGGCCTCGTACTGCTAATTTTTGACCGCAACTTCGGCACCAGCTTCTACCTGTCTGAAATATTCATTGGTGGCAAGGCGCTACCGCACATCGGCGGGTCTGCCATCCTCTACCAGCACCTGTTCTGGTTCCTCGGCCACCCCGAAGTGTACATCATTATGCTGCCGGGCATGGGTATGGCGTCAGAGGTGCTGTCTACCAATAGCCGCAAGCCCATCTTTGGTTATTTCGCCATGGTCATTTCACTGGTAGGTATCACAGTGCTGGCGTTTGTGGTATGGGCGCACCACATGTTCGTAACGGGTATGAGCCCGTTCCTGGGTTCTATATTCGTACTGCTCACCCTGCTTATTGCGGTGCCATCGGCGGTAAAAGTGTTCAACTGGATCACTACGATCTGGAGGGGCAATATACGTTTGAACCCTGCTATGCTGTTCGCGCTGGGTTTCGTATCGTTGTTCATTTCAGGCGGCCTTACCGGTATCTTCCTGGGTAACTCCGCGCTCGATATTCACCTACACGATACTTACTTTGTTGTAGCGCACTTCCACATTGTGATGGGCGTGTCGGCTTTCTTCGGCATGTTTGCGGGCATATACCATTGGTTCCCGAAAATGTTCGGCAGGTTTATGAACACCAGCCTTGGGTACATACACTTCTTCATCACTTTTGCAGGAGCCTACCTTATATTCTGGCCTATGCACTACGAAGGTATAGCTGGTATGCCCCGCCGTTACTACGATTATTCAGCATGGGAGTCCTTTAAGCATTTCCAGGGTATCAATAGCTTCATCAGTATTATTGCTATGATCGTGTTCTTCACACAGATACTGTTCGTGATCAATTTTGTAGTGAGCATATTCCGCGGCCGCAAAATGACCACATTGAATCCATGGGGTTCTACTACACTTGAATGGACAACACCCATCAATCCCGGCCATGGCAACTGGGTTGGTGAGATCCCCACAGTATACCGTTGGCCATATGATTACAAAGACGACGGCCACGGCAATGACTTCATCCCGCAGACCACGCCGCTAAGACCGGGTGAAGAATCACACTAGATTATCACACACAGTTATAATGAGCCGTCCCGACTTGTCGGGACGGTTTTTTACTGCACGGCATCATCATACGCTGTTTTTGGCATCATGCCAAATAAAGTAATAATACACCGCTATCAAAAATCAAAAAAAGAGAGTAGTAGCTTAATAGTTTTGATGTTGTAATTCCCCCTTGGGGCGCGGGTTTTGTGCCGTGGCGACCGCGTGCCGCCTTAGCTTTAGACGCTTGCGCCATAGCTTCAGCGTCGGAGCACGGTGGCGCAAGGGGGCAAGGGGGATGTTTTTTTAATAATATTGATAGCTGTTCATTATAAGGAAGTCCAAAGGACTTCAATATGAATAGCCGCCCAGTGAAACTGGCGGAAGAAAAATGGCTAAACATCAACCCCAAAGCGGGTTGAATACGGATTAGAATGGATTAGCTATATTAGCATTATAAAACAAGAAAGGAGACCTTATGAAGCAGAACTTAATATTATTCATTGTAATTGCATTTTTCCCTGCGCTACCCTCTATGTCGCAGTTCAGCAAGGATGTAGCACAATCTTACCTTTTTTATAATAAGGCAAGATTATTTGAGGTAGCCGGACATTTTGACAGTGCAGCCATTTATATGAAGCAGTCTATTCGCCTTA
>Ga0207079_1055_pt1 | contig 20372 bp, 17 predicted proteins | sample Alteio_BWMinHeat_61_FD_153525 | JGI IMG/M metagenome (GOLD analysis project Ga0207079, IMG submission 153525) | Enriched cells from forest soil in Barre Woods Harvard Forest LTER site, Petersham, Massachusetts, United States -... | ecosystem: Environmental > Terrestrial > Soil > Temperate forest >...
ATAAAAAAATAATAAGTATCATTCTTGTTATGATCGGGATATGGGGGACTGAATGTTTTGCTGATACTGTTTGTACCTATCCACTTACTGATTGCGGTATGATGTGTATTAGTAACTGTATGGGCAATTGCCAAATTTTTCATGAAACTAGGGTTTGCCTGATTCCCAGCAAATGCGGACGAGGTAGTGCAAGTCAGATGGATTTTTTAACAGCTGTGCAGCCGCAATGCTACGAAGCATGTCTTAAAAGGCCGTGCACCCCTACTAGGGGGTACTATTAGGAGGTAGGCCCTAAGGTACGGAAGCTGCGTTTTGCCGCCACTTTCCGTGCGACATGGCAAGCGTTGGTAAATCAACAAAAACAAAGTGGCTTGACGCAAAAAGAGTTTTGCAAAGAACAGCCAAAAGCCGGCGCACTTTTTTATTCTTTGATTGAAACATGCAAAGCAAATAATATTGAGCCTTATCAATATTTTTGTGGTATGTTGCACCGCATTCGTTTATGCAAGTCTGAAGAAGATTATCGAAATTTGCTTCCGCAATTTATAAAATTTTAATTTACCCTGTAAATGCCCGAACGCATACAGCGCAATAGAAAGGTAGCTTCCCATTTCAAGATTTAACCAGAAAGTTTTCTCTTAACAATTTGCGTAACTGATCTATTAAATACAACGGACAATTTAATAATTTTGCATTTAGTTTTAAGTTCAGCGGCGAACATCGAATTAACAATTCTGGCGAATATTTTTGATCATAAACACGCAAGCTTTGTTTTTTACTGGTTTCGCCAGATTTAGTTTCTAAAGGATAAATTTTATCTTCTTCTTGTAATATAAAATCAATTTCAGCCTTACCTTCACTAGACCAATAATATAAGCTATATTGACTATAAACCAAGCTTTCTGCTACAAAATTTTCAATTAACGAGCCACGAAATTCTTGAAATAATTGATTCCCATGAAGCAATATATTCGCTGGTAAATTTGATTTTGCTCCAAGTAACCCCACATCAACTAAATAAATTTTAAAATAATCAAATTGCTGATAACCATCGAGCGGAAATTTAGGGGCAGTAATATGATACACCTTGTGTATTAATCCTGCTTCTTTCAGCCATTGCAAGGCTACCTCAAAATCTGCAGCACGCGCACCTTTACGTATCATCGAATAAATAAATTTTTTGTTTTCTTTTGCTAATTGACCGGAAATTGAGTCCCATACTTGATTAATTTTCATGAGATGCTGTGGCGGAGCATGTTTAGCAAAATCCAAGCTATAAGCATTTAATATTGCTTGATGAATTTTTCTCACTTGAGAGAAGTCTTTTTTGTGAGAAAAAGCTGCGACCGCCTCTGGCATGCCGCCTACATAAAGATATTCCTTTAATAATTGCAATAATTTTTCATGTAAATTGCTCGGCAACGGTTCAATCACGGTGATGTCGCGCATATAATCCATTAAATGCGCCTCGCCCATTGCCTCAAGAAATTCCGTAAAACTCAATGGATAACAATGTAAAAAATCAACCTTACCCACTGGAAATCCTTTCACATGTGAAAGCTTCACACCCAGCAGCGAACCTGCCGCTGCAACATGATATGCATTGGCATCTTCATTAAAATATTTCAAACTATTTAACGCTTGCGGACATTCTTGTACTTCATCAAAAATAATCAGCGACTTGCCCGGTAAAATTGGAACCCCCAACTCAAGCGAAATGGCATTCACTAATATTGCTGGTTTCAGCGTATTTTCAAATAAACGCCTCAAAGAAGGCGTATCTTCAAAGTTTAAATACACCACATTTTGATAAGAAATCCGCCCAAATTCCAGTAATGCTGTCGTCTTTCCCACCTGTCGGGCACCCATCAATAGCAATGGCTTTCTGTGCTCATCAATTTTCCAGCTCTTAAGCATTGATATAACAGATCTTTTCAGTTCATAAGACATTTATTGGTTCCAAAAAATGTAGTATAACACACTTTTTGGTTCCGAAAAGTGTGGACTAAATATTTATTCTGTTGGTGACGACGAACGGCTTATCTTTCTTGGTACATACGCATCCTCGGAAGAAGTGACGCATCTGGTGTCATTAGGTAAGCGCTAAATACTTTTTAAATAACTAACGTCCCTCTGTGCCAGCGACAGCGAGACAAAAATACATATATACCAAGAAAAAAAGCAATGGAGGACACATTTAGATTTTTTTCAAAAAAAATTAAGCCAAGTGAAGAAGAAAGACCTCAAGTTTATTTTCCATTGGTTCTTACCTAAATTATTAGCGATTACATAAAACCTGCTGGAATAACTGAACCGACAATACGGGCAAAAAAGAGATAAAACTGAGAAAGTTCGCCCACAAAACGGCAATGCTAAAAAATATATTTTATTGCAGACATTAAATACATAAAAGATTTGATACCTTTTTACCAGGATGGGTTTGGGACAAATCGGTTGATTTTAATGTTGTTTTTTTTCCTTCAATTCGCGCTGCAATTTTTTAATTTTGATCAGTGATAATCCGGTAGTTTTTTTAATTAATGCAGGTTTTAATCCTTCTTCTAGCATATGCTTAGCAACTTTTTCTATACCCTTTTCCATCCCAAAGCGTTCGGCTGAGCTAATGTATGGCATTTTCTTTGATTCCTCTAATTTATGTACATCATTGAGATATTCTAACTCAAGTGACTTTGGCAAGCCAATAAGCCAATCTATAAACTTATAAAGACTGATGACTTCTCTCTTCTGAAACCCTTTTTCAAAAAAGGCGCTTAGTTAAAGCAAATTTTGTGTTCTTTTTTTGCTCGTCAGACTGTTTTTTCGCTTCTAAGGCTATTAATTGAACATAAATGACGCTCGCGAAGGGGTTAGTAGATGCCTCCAATTTTGCTTTCTCAGTCTGATAATCTATAAGTTTAATGATTAGGAATTCCGCACTTAAATATGAACCTGCTAAACCGATCTGATAGTTATTGGGGCGCCATTTCTTCTGATCATCTGTTAATATAGCGCAACTCACAACCGGCATTTGATACTTATCATAGATACGATAACCATATGTAAACATTCGTTTGGCAAAGTCATTATCTGGCTTGCCCTGCACTTCAATATGAATCAAGACCCATTGCTCACAACCATCTTTAAGATGGACTTTGAATAACTTATCCAGTAAGCGTTTTCCTGTGGTAGTACCCTTAGTGATCGCTTGAAACTCTTTGTCTAATGAAGCGTAAGGTTTGGACCAATCAATCAAAGCATTCAGTTTAGGCAAACAATAGGCGATACAATCCTTAAAATAAACATCCAGGATCTCTTTCCAGGCAGTATCTTGTTCATTACGAACTTTTACAGCTTTTAGTAAAATTGTCACTATCACTTCCAAAAATTAATGTTTATAGTTTTCATTCTCCTAAAGCCCACATCATATGCAATTTTATTTAGTACGTGATTATTGCATAATGAGCATCATTTATTCCGGAATTAATTTTGCTTCATGCATATAATCACCCCATGCATTGGCCCGCGATTTTAAATGTTTTTCATCGAAGAAGAAAGAGAAATGTGTTTTATTTTTTAACCGATCAATGTATTGATTGAATATTTATTCTGGTTGTGACGACGAACGCCTCATCCCTCTCGTAGGCACATACGCATCCTCGGAAGAAGTGACGCATCTTCTGTCATCAGATAAGCGTTAAATATTTTTTAAATAACTAACGCTTATATTTTTAAAAAAAATTCTGTTTTTAATAATTATTGATCATTTAACAGTAATGAAAGTGTAAAATATTTTTGGTCTTTTATTTCAATTAATTTATTAAATAATAAACGAGTTAGTTCAGGTTTTATCTGCATATAAAGATCAACTATTTTTATCCAAAGAGTAATTGATAGTTGAGTGTTATTACCGCATGCTGCATCGAAAATAACATCAAAAGGAATGCGTGTATAATGAGCAATTCCTTCTAAGGTATATTCTCCCGTTTCTACTATACTTTCAATAATGAATTGCAGAATTCTACTGTCCACAGCATACGACTCCATTGAATAAGAAAATTTTTCCGATTGAATTTTTTTTTGAAAGAGTTCAATCAATAACTCATGCAAACAATTCAATAATACTAATTTCAACATTTTACGTTCTTTGAAAGTAAGAAATTTGGAAACCGAAGGATAAGCAAAGGAAGGAAGTGGGGATTTGTTATTTAAGTTGAAAGTTACTAATTCGTTCATTGTTTTATCTACTCCTTTTGATTAATAACAAATAGCAATTAGATGAGTTTATTAGTTATGCATAAAAGCATATGAAATATGCATTGAAGAATATTCATGATGATTGATATTGTCAATGCTTTTTGAAAATATTATTTATATTAAATTTGTTAAAAACAAAATTAATTGACAATGTAAATATGCATGTATACGATGCATCATCGAATAATTTATGTTTATAATGAATCTAGTGAAAAACTTATCGGATGTTCTTTCTTTTTTAATGTCCAAAAATCGAATTAACTCTGCTGAATTAGCTCGGAAAACAGGGGTTGCGCAACCGGTTGTTTCTCGATTAATGACTGGAGTCACAACTAATCCGCAAATTTTAACAATAAAACCCATCGCCGACTTTTTTGGTGTCAATCTAGAACAATTGTTAGGGATAAAACCCATAGAAATCCAAAATTGTTTTGATGACAATTTTTTGAGCGAAATTCGTGACAAAATTAATTCAATTACAACAGTTATAATTGCTTTATCAGGTATATTGCCTGTTTTGATAGAAAGTTATAATAAAGCAATTTTATCCAATTTAATTAAAGAAGAAGTTCCAGCTGAAATTTTACCTTTATTTATTTTAAATATTAAAATTCTTTTAAAAACAACTGAACAGATACAAAAGTTATTGCAAAATACAAATAATAAATCTCTGGATTAAATTATGAAAAATTACATTCCTATTTGTTTTTATCCTACAAGAAAGATAATTTTAGATGATGATGACATTTTTACAAAAAGCGTACTTCTTAAAATGAATGATAGACATTTTTCAGCTCATGCTTCACCTGAAGAATTGTTAAATTTCTTATTGAATAAGTATACGCCTTCATTTAAACAAACAGATTTATTTGGCGTAGAACATGAATCCCATTTATTACCAAGAGAACTTTCTTTGCAAATAAATAAATGGAATTTTAATGCAAGTAATGGTGTTTCCGATATTAGTGTGGTTTTGATTGATTATCACTTGCCAACTATGAAAGGAATAGATTTATTATATAGAATAAAACAAGCTCCTTATAAAAAGATCTTAATAACTGGAGAACAGGATTATACTATAGGTATAAATGCATTAAATGAAGGATTAATAGATGCTTATATTCGTAAAGATGATTCTAATTTTTTAAATAAATTAAATATTTTGGTTAGTGATTTAGAATGGAGATATTTTACTGAATTAAGTTCAGCTTCATATTATATTTCCGAGCTTGAATATCTTAAAGATAGTAATTTATTCGAAAAATTTAGCCAAATTATTTTTGAAAATAATATTTCTTCATTTTTTTTAGTAAATATGGAAGGAGATTTTTCAATATTAAATAATAATGAAGGGCAAAACTTTTTGGTTGTGAGAAGTAAAAAGAGACTATATGAATTATCATTAATTGCAAAAGAAGATGGTGCATCGAAAGAAGTCGTGAATAAATTAGCTAAATTCGAAGTAATTCCTTTTTTTGGAAATAATCAATATTGGCAAATTCCTGCATCAAAATGGGATGATTTTTTATATCCAGCTAATTTACTTCCTAACAATTCTAATCTTGTATGGGCAATGATTTCTCCGTTTTCATCAATATAAATTATTAATAAATAAATTTCATTAAACCTTTAATTTCCTAAGATAAAATTGGAGACATGCAAAAAATGAAAGATAAAACTGTCTTAATAACTGGTGCAACAAGCGGAATTGGAGAAGCTTCAGCAAGAAAATTTGCTTCTCTTGGAGCAAAATTAATTCTATGTGGAAGAAGATTGGAGCGGTTGAAAAAGTTGAGTATAGAATTTAAAGAATTATACAATAATGATCCATATTATTTATCTTTTGACATTACAAAAAAAAATGATGTAGAAAAATTTTATGAAAATATACCTCATGCTTATAAAGATATAGATATTTTAATAAATAATGCTGGACTGGCATTAGGTCTTGAGAAGATGCAGGAGGCTAGTATTATTGATTGGGAAACAATGATTGCAACAAATATCAATGGTCTCCTATATATTACACGATTAGTATTGCCAAACATGATTAATAAAAATAGCGGTCATATAATAAATATAGGTTCAATTGCAGGACATGGTGTATATTCCAAAGGTGTGGTGTATTGCGGAACTAAGCATGCCATTCGCACGCTATCTCAAGGTTTAAGAATGGACTTATGCGGAACCAAAATAAAAGTATCGCTAATTGAGCCAGGGATAGTACAAACAGAATTCAGTTTAGTAAGAAATAGAGGAAACGCGGAGGCAGCTGAAAATACATACAAAGGAATTGTGCCTCTTTTACCACAAGATATTGCAGAGGCTATTTTGTATTGTATCAATTCGCCTATGCACATAAATATAGATCAACTAGTAATAATGCCATTAGATCAAGCATCTTTAACAATGAGTAATAGAAGTCAATGAGCATGACTAGATTATATATTTTTTTTCTTCTGATTTATTCTGTATTCTGTAACGGTGCAACTTTAATTCCAGTTAAATTTGGTATAGCCGATACCCTTTATAAAGAAGACGATACACCATGTGGCAACTATAAAGAAACTATTGCTGCTGCGATTAATTATGGGATTGGCGAAAACAGTAAGCCGAAATTTTATAAATCGATAAATAATGGCAATTAAAAATAATAAAAAACTTAAATCAATTAAAAAATTATGTAATGATTTATCATTAACTTCTATTTTATTAGCATTTATCTTTTCTAGTATTATTTTATTAATTTTATTTTTCAAATATTCGCAAAATGCTAAAGAAAATGAATTCAATAGATTGCAAGAGATACATCCACTTATAGCAAGACCCTTGCAAGCTAACGATATTGTTGGAGATTCTAGAGCGAAAGTCGCTTTATTGACCGATTTATTAGAAAAATATCACCTTTCAACTATCCTTATCAGTGATGATTCAAATTTTTGCCATAAATTAAAATCATTAAGAAATTATAATTTTGTAAAAAATTGGTTTACAATTTGCATATCAATACCTTTTAATAATAGTTTACATCAATTTCTAATATTAGAATCAAAGTCTTTAAAATATAATTTCAAAGTAATTATTGAATTATTTCTTCTTATTAATTTACCAATTCTTCTTTTGGGATGGCTAAATACATGGATACTAAGAAAAAAATTAGATAAATATATAGTGGATCCAATAAAAACATTATCCGACAATCCAGGAAAAGTACTTGAAGTATCCGCAGCTAATGCTTCTGAAATTATTTATCTACAAAATAAATTTTCACAATTTATTAACAATCTAAATATACAAAGAAATATTATTGAAGATGGGAAATTAAAAGAATCTATTTTTAAATTAGCTGCACAAGTTGCACACGATATTCGATCCCCCTTGGCTGCCTTAAGTATTTTAACGATGGACAATGATTCTAATACAGAACAGTCTAAGGTTTTAATACACAATGCAATACACAGAATAAAAGAAATAACTAATGATATTATAGAAAAAAATAGAGGGTTAAAAAAAATTCCTAATACTAACAATCATACTTCAGTTCAATTATTAATAGGCATTATTCCTCACATTATAGCGGAAAAATGCTTGCAATATCCTAAATCAAAAATAAATATTCAATTTGACTTAACCCCGCAAAATTATGGAATATTTGTTCGGATAAAACTAATTGAATTTAAGCGAATGCTTTCTAATATCATTGATAATGCTATTGAGGCGTTATCGGAAAATGGAGCTATTTTAATAACAATATATTGTAATAATAAGCATATCCATTTAAATATTTCTGACAATGGGAGAGGAATTCCATCATTTATTTTAAAAAAAATTGGTCATCATGAGGTTAGTTATAATAAACACCTCGGATCTGGGTTGGGTTTATACCATGCAAAAAAAACAATGGAACAATTAAATGGTAAATTAGTAATTAAATCAGATTTAGTTAAGGGGACAAACGTTCGTTTGACCTTTCCTAGTATATTAACCCCAAAATGGTTTTGTTCTAAATTAAAAATTCAAACAAACACCATCGTAGTTATCTTAAATGATAAAAGTATGAGTCATCAATTTTGGAAAAAACGTTTTAAACTCATTAATCCAAAAGTTTCTGTAATAAATTTTGATCAAACAATAGATTTTTTTAACTGGAAGACAAGTCATAATAAAAAAGCTTATACTTTTTTATATTTGTTTGACTTTGAATCAGATCAAACTGGAATAAAAATTATAAAAGAATTTAACCTTCAAGAAAAAGTTATTTTAATTGCAAATAATTTGGAAGATTCTTCTTTACAGGAGCAATGTGCGCAGTTAGATGTAAAGCTTATTCCTCAAAATCTCGCGTGGTTAGTACCAATTACGGTCGATTAATTTTTTGTATTATTGGTTTTCAATACTTTAAACAGGTAAATGCGAAAATAGCTGCTAACTGAATTTGCCATGCAATTTTATTTTTTAAATTTTTAAACACAGTAATTTTTAGTTAATCAACGTATCGGCATAGTATTTCATGATAAGCGTCAATTCTTCTATCACGGTAGTAAGGCCAAACATGTCTCATTTCTCGACTTTCATTCAGATCGATTTCTGAAATGAGTACCTCTGGATTATCGCGAGAGGCAATAGCTTTAATTTTACCATGAGCACCGGTCACAAAACTGTTACCCCAAAATTGAATACCGTCGGTCACTTGAGATGGATCTTCTTCGAAACCTACTCGATTACAAGCTGCTATTGGAAGGCAATTTGCAATGGAGTGCCCTCTTTGTGCTGTAACCCATGAGTCAACTAGGTCATTCTTTAATTCTTCTGTATCTTTTGGATACCAGCCAATTGCTGTGGGAAATAATAAGATATCAGCACCATTTAATGCCATAATTCTGGCGGCTTCAGGGTACCACTGATCCCAGCAAACCAAAATTCCCAGTTTGCCTATACTAGTAGAAATGGGTTTAAACCCAATGTCACCAGGCGCAAAATAATATTTTTCATAGTATCCTGGATCATCAGGAATATGCATTTTTCGATATTTTCCGGCAATGCTACCGTCTTTTTCAAAAACGACAGCGGTATTGTGATGTACCCCAGGAGCTCTTTTTTCGAAAATAGAGCCTACAATTACGATTTTTAGATCTTTTGCAATTTTCGATAAAAATTTTGTTGTTTCTCCCGGAATTGGTTCTGCTTGTGCTAGTGTTTCAATGCACTCGTGTTGACAAAAATACAATCCAGCGTGTAATTCTTGCAGTAAGATTAAATCAGCTCCTTGACTTTTCGCATATTCAATTCCTTTTAATGATTCTTCTAGGGCCTCTGCTTTATCTTTATATCCTTTTTGTTGAATAAGTCCAATTTTTATTAGATTTTTCATATAATTATCCTTTGGGTTTTTTATAGAAAGAAAATCGGTAATTCCTTGCCAGTAATTATTTTAAAAATAGTAAGTCATTAGTTAAATATGTGATTATTGCATAATGAGCATCATTTATTCCGGAATTAATTTTGCTTCATGCATCTAATCACCCCATGCATTGGCCCGCGATTTTAAATGTTTTTCATCGAAGAAGAAAGAGAAATGTGTTTTATTTTTTAACCGATGAATGGCATTGATTGAATATTTATTCTGGACTTGACGAACGCCTCATCCCTCTCGTAGGCACATAAGCATCTCCGGAAGAAGTGATTTCCGCATCTGCTGTCATGACTGAATTAATACTGGTATTTGACGGACTGACTGAGAGAGTGGATTCGAGAGAGGTTGATTTTTCGATATCTGGCGTTGGTGTCGATCCGCGTAAAAAATCCTTGCCATAAGATTGCGAATAACTTCCAAAAGAGGAATTAAGCGAAGAGTCATCATGAGGCATTTTAAATTCGTGAGGGTCAATGCCTGGTCTTAATTTATGTTCTAACCAAGATGCAATTTTTGTGGCGAAAAGACCTGCTCCGATGGCAATTCCTACAAACGCAATTGAAATTCCGTAGGTAAGTGTTAATGCTAGGGCGGTTCCAATGCCGATAATTGCGCCAATGACTTCGGATTTAGCTTGTTTTATTTTTTCATTAAAAATTTTAAAAATAAAACTTTTTACCGTTTGGAATCCAGTCAATAAAATGCTTGCTGCAATGGCCGCGCCAATTCCTATTTGTGCGCCTAAATATCCTGCGCCCAAAAGACTTGCAATGCCAGCAGGGGGAAATAAAAATAGCAAGACAATTCCCGTAATAAGCGCTGAAAAAAATAAAGCTATTCCTAATTTTTGTTTAAGTGAAAAAGAAGAGCCTAACGCTTTTGAAAACTTTTTTGTTTGTTTGATAATAGTTTGTAATTTTCCTGATACTTGATTAAGAAAATCTACGTGTACATCATCTATTTTTACCATTCCGCAATGATGTTGTATTGCACGGAAATGGTGACCTTGTTCTAAGCTATTTATAATGCTTTTGTTAATCACTTTCCAATTTAACATTTGTGTTGGATGTAGCATCATTGCTTTTACTGCACATAATACGATGGCGGTACGATCTCTCGCGCTTTTGCATCCCACTACATTTGTTGCTTGGCTCCCAAGCGATAAAATTTCTAATGCAGAAATGAGAATATTTCTCTTATAACGATCGCTCTCCATGAAATATTTTTTAGGATTTGAACTTAATGTAAATCCAGATAATTCAGCATAATTGTCTGGATGCTCCAATAATCTTTTTAAACAAAAGCTCGCTCTCATACGTAACATAATTTCGTTTTCTAATGGTTTTTTCAAACCAAGATGACGAACGGAAGCAATAGCTTTTTGACCCAGCTGTCTCACATGTTTTTCATCACGATTGACTGAATATTTTTCTATTCTATCTTCCGTGCTATTAAAAGAAGATTTCAAGTAATATCCAAAATCTACGATTGCATTCTTACATTCGATGTCTTTAGCCGATACTTCTCGAGTGATAAAGTTTCGTTGAAATTGTTCTGCTACTTTTAAAAGTAAATCTCCCGTGCTTCCGACTTTTGATAATCGAGTTTCTTTATCCTCCGGATATTCAGTCGAAATGGGCGCAAGTTTATTGACTGCAGCATTCGTAAAGATAAATTGCACATTGTCATCTTTATATTTTTCTGCGAGTTTTTTTATAGTTTTTCTACCCATCTCGACAAATCTAGTATTATTGTCTTTATGTTTGCGAATAAATGATGGAACGCTATCAAGAATTGCGTCTACAAATACGGGCGAAAGCAATGTTTGATAATTAAAATAGAATTTATCTGCAAGCGTGCCATATAATTTTTCGTATTCAGATTTCTTATCTAATTGTAATCGATATACTTCTTCAAGTTGATTAAATGCAAGGGTATCTTGTATTGATTTATCCGCATCAAAAGCTGCAACGGTTCCCATCGCGATAACAGAGATTTGATTTACATGTTTTTTCGTAGATGAAGAGGAATTTTTTTCTTCCACGACTTCATCAATCGTAATCTTATGTTCGCGCAAATTGCTTGGGTTAAAATACCAGCGACTTGAACTTGAAGCCGGAACGCCTGTTTGTTGCAAACACTCACGATAAATTTTGAAGAAATTTTCAATCCAGGTATTTTTAGCTTTTTTATCAAAACCTGCATGTTTTAATGTGCTTTCAAACCATATTTTGCTTAAACTTTTTGATGTAAAAGAAAAACCTCGTTGTGGTTCCGGTTCCGAAAAATCAAGAAATTTTTCATAATATTTTTCGCTGATTTGTAAAAATTTAGTTTCTTCTTCAACTTGTAAATTTTTTTCATCCGTCCCCGTCTTTTGTTTAATATGATATTTACTTTTAACGGGATCAATTTTTGTAAGAAAGATGGCAAGATCTTTTGCCATGGTCACTTGTTTATGTGCCGCTTTAAGATCAATATAATGAAAGTGTTTTTGTAGTGCTTTCATCAAAAGAACGGCGAACGCGTGTTCTAATGCTTTAACATTTTTATACGTTACAAATGGTAATTTATCAAAATCATTCCAAATCTTAAGAACACTTTCTTTTAATGATGTTCTTATTTTTTCATCAGCGGTACACTGACAAATATATAACATGCCATGCAAATATTTAGCGCCATGGTTTTTTTGAATTTCGGAACGTAACTGGAAATTTTCATTATAATTAGTGTTCTCATTAAATAAAGAATCCAAGCTCGATTCAATCTTCGCTTTTTGCTCATTGACGAAGCTGCCTATCTGCGAAGTGGCTTTGGGTAAGGGTAGATCAGGACTGATAAAGGATGTCGAGCGTAATTCGGAATTCTGGTCGATCGGCTCTTCTCGTTCTAGCATGCATCACCTTTTGATTGTATCATTATTATTCTTCTTTGCTTATTTTTGTTTATTGTATAAGCTAAATAATCGTATTAGACAGATTACTGGATAATTTTTCGACTGTAAAGCTTAATTTTCATCTATTCCCTTGTTGAAGCATCGACTTAAAGTCTGTCGCCATCCTTTGCAAATCTATTTTATTCAAGAACAATGAGTAGCACATCCAAGCACTTAATGCTGCTAAATCTTGAAATTGAGGAGGAATATATTTTGGCGGGATCAAAATTTCTTCTTCAATTAAATCTGACAAGATATGAATATCTTCAAGTGTCGTTTTACCAATAAAAAGAACGGGAATTTGGCTTAACAACCCTCTTTGCACAGCGAGACGTACATAATTATAAATGAGGATAAAACCTTTGCTGTACGACAAATCTTTGGTAAAAGGACCGAGATCTGGATTACTACCTCTAAAAACCCTGACAGCGGATTGATAACTATCTTCTTCATCTAATTCTTGGCTTCGGAAAAAATGAAATACATCTAAAAAGTTTGCGCCTTCTTCCGCCATATTGACGCCCGTGATGCGGTTCGTTAAACGTTTCAAACGACCGGGGTAGGAAGCAAAAGTAAAAACCTCGGTAATAATCGCGAGACCTTCTTGCGTGATCGTGGCAGAAGGGGGGCCTTTGCTTAAAAAAGTGCAAACCGGTTGTGAAAGTCCATTTAAAGTTGTGCCTAAGTGTACCCAGCCTTCATGCACTTCAAACGTGCGAATTTCACGTTCGCTAAACATCATGCCTTCGTGAATTTTAATACGTTCTGCACCCGCCGATGCATCCGCTAAAATTCCATCAGACAATTCAACACGAACATTGTGATTTTTATCGGTAAAATATTTTTCTAAACGTCCACCTAAAATTTCGACGACTTCTTCGCTGGTAAAAGTTTTGAGATCAGCAGGACTTTTGACTTGATCTTTAATATTGGTAAGCGTATTGGTAACCAATGTTGCTAAATCTTTTAATGTGGGTGCGCCTACATGAAAAGCATCTTCTGAACTACCATACAATTCTTGAGAAATTTCAGTGAATTTAGGTGTGCCTCGTGCCGTTAACATTTCAACGACGCGTGTATATTCATGACACATGCGTTGCATGATGCTACCGACACCACTATATTGACCTAAGGTTTTTCTAATGCTGCGATCGATCTCATAAAATTCTTCCATTTTTTTTTGTGGATCAAATTGCAAAGGATTTTTTGTGGCGTAAAATTCAGCATCTACTTCCGGCAATTTTTTAAATTTATGCTTAAAAAAGTTTTGCTGAACTTCTGCGTTCCATTTTAATGCATCTAAAATCCGTATCGGTTTTTGTGCTGCAACAATGCGTTCCGATAATTCGTGAATGACTTGTTGATAATCAGATAACACATGGGTCATAGCAGCTGCACTTTCATGAGATGATAATACTTATAGCATCCCATATTTTTTAAGCATTGTCCGCAATGTTCCGCGCGACACGCCTAAAATTCGTGCAGCTTCGGACTGATTGTTTCGGCAATATTTCATAACGATGGATAAAAGAGGTTCTTCAACTTCATCAATGAAAAAATCATGGAGATGTTGAGGTTCCTCTCCCTTTAAATTAGCAAAATAATGTTTTAACACTTGTGTGACATTTTCACGCAAAGTCACAGGCGTTTCTAATTCTACTGTGTAGGGGTTTTCTTTTTTATTTTCCATTTGATCCGTCCTTGATGTGATGTTTGTTTAATAGTCAGCAAACTGTGATTTACGGCGTTCACTTTCTTCCGCGCAGGTGATGCATAAGTTAAATCCGAGTGCTCGACGTGCAGCGGGTATCGAATCTTCGCATTCTTTACAAAATTGTGCACCAGGTTTCAAGGAAGCTTGTTGTGTCCTTTGACCTAGCGCTGCTTCAATTGCATCGGTAATGTAAGCATTTGCAATGTCTGCTGCATCAGCCATATTATACCTCTTCTCTTTCTCTAAAAAGGGGGTCATTATACTAGATACTGTAAAAAATCCAATCTTAAAATAAAGCGACGTTGTTCTAATTTACATATCACCGTAGAGCGCTTGCAGCGCCGAAATAGCCGCAAGTCCCGCGGTTTCGGTACGCAATATTCTTGGTCCTAAATTAATGGGCTGGAAGCCGTGTTCCATGACTTTAAGCATTTCATTTTCACTTGCACCGCCTTCGGGTCCGATAAATAAAAGTATATTATCTTGTTTTTGAATCGGAATATTTTTTAACGTTTCCCCTGAATGTGGAGATAAAATGAAACGCCACGTTTGTTCGAAATGCGGTAATGCTTGATCCAATGTTTTAATAGGTGACACTTCCGGAATAATATTTCGTCCTGATTGTTCACATGCACTAACGATGACTGACTGCCAATGTTCCAGTCTTTTTTCACTTCGTTCTTTATCTAATTTCACATTACTGCGTTCGGTAAATAAGGGAAAAATTTTTTTCACCCCTAATTCAACTGCTTTTTGAATGGTGAAATCCATTTTTTCACCGCGCGAAATACCTTGCGCGAGGTGTATGACAAGCGGTGACTCTACATCAACTGAATGGAAGCCCAAGATCGTAACTTCTACATTTTTTTTCAGAATGTTGGTGATTTTAGCCTCAAACTCGCCGCCTTGTCCGTTAAAAACGGTGATGACTTCGCCGACCTTTATGCGTAAGACAACGCTAAGATGATGGCTCGCGGTTTTATCGAGTAGGAGTTTTTCGTGAATGGCTAAAGGGACGTTTTGATAAATTCTAGTCATGGTGATTCAGCACATACGCTTTGACAATGACACCACCAATCAGATGTTCTTGGATGATACGTTCTAAAACTTCCGGCGTACAAGAATGATACCAAATGCCGTCAGGATAAACGACCGCGATGGGACCGCTTTGACAAACGCGTAAACAATTCGCTTTCGTGCGAAAGATATGGCTCAATCCTAATTCTTGCAATCGATTTTTAAGGTATTCCCATGCGATTAAGCCCGCTTCATGTGTGCAACATTTGGGCTTGGTTTGATCACAGCATAGGAAAATATGGCGTTCAATCTGATTGATGCCTAATTTTTCAACACGTTTGGTGAGTTCATGGTTCATGAAGCCATTGTAACTGTCGCGAAGATCTTTGCAATCGGATATCATACGCCCTCGTTCGAAACCTCCCAAAGGTAAAACATGCAAAAACTTTATATCCAGACCCATGGTTGTCAGATGAATGAATATGATTCATCGAAGATGGCAGATGTTTTGTTGGCCTCTCATCAATTAGAAAAAACGAAAAATCCTGATGAAGCGGATGTTTTACTTTTGAATACTTGTTCTATTCGTGAAAAGGCGGCCGAAAAAGTCTTTTCAGAATTGGGTCGATTCCGAGAATTAAAAGAAAAAAATCCCCATATTGTCATTGGGGTGGGCGGATGTGTCGCGAGTCAAGAAGGAGCCGCCATTTTAAAGCGCGCACCTTTTGTTGACATGATTTTTGGCCCACAAACGCTGCATCGTTTGGGTGAAATGCTAACTGAGGTTCGTGAAAAAAGAAAAGCGGTTGTCGATGTCAGTTTTCCAGAAATTGAAAAATTTGATCATTTACCTGCTCCTCGCGCAGAAGGCGTGACGGCGTATGTTTCCATCATGGAAGGTTGCAGCAAATATTGTTCTTTTTGCGTAGTACCTTATACGCGCGGTGAAGAAATCAGTCGGCCTTTTGATGATGTAATCGCAGAAGTGGCGGGTCTTGCAACACAAGGAGTGAAAGAAATCATTTTGCTCGGACAAAACGTGAATGATTATCGCGGCCCCATGCATGAAGGTGGGATGGCTGATCTTGCGATGCTGGTTGAATATATAGGAATGATGGAAGATATTTTACGCATTCGTTTCACGACTTCTCATCCACTCGCGTTTTCTCCACGTTTAATTGATGCTTTTGCAACGGTATCGAAACTTGCGAATCATCTTCACTTACCTGTCCAAAGTGGTTCTGATCGGATTTTGGCTGCGATGAAACGCGGTTATACGGCGTTGGAATATAAATCCAAAATTCGGAAATTACGAAAAGTTCGTCCCACTATTAGTTTAACTTCTGATTTCATCATTGGTTTTCCAGGTGAAACGGAAGAAGACTTTTTGGCAACGATGAATCTTATTCATGAGATGGAATTTGATAATGCATTTAGTTTTATTTACAGCCCGAGACCTGGCACGCCTGCCGCGCAATTGCCGGATAATATTCCGATGGATGTGAAAAAAGAACGCTTGGCTATTTTGCAAAAACGCCTCATTCAAAATGCACAAAAAATCAGTGAATCAATGGTCGGTACGATAGAACAAGTGTTAGTCGTGGGTCCATCGAAAAAAAATCCAGAAGAACTGTCAGGCCGCACTGAAAACAACCGTGTGGTCAATTTTAAAGCTGATCCGGCTTGTGTGGGTCAAATGATTCCTCTTAAAATTACCGCGAATTTGCCGAATTCTTTGCGGGGAGAACGTGTTTAACGCTTTTTTTTGTACAATTTAACTCACTGGATTCAGACTAAATTCTTAAAAGCGTTATAATAAAAGTATGACGCTTTCACTACAAAAATCATTGAAATTACGTCTCAAAAAAAAATTTGGCCTTCCGAAAGGCGAAGACCTTTTTACCAAATATCATCATGCTTTTTCGACGAGTTATAACGAGGAATGTCCGACGGATCGTGCCATCAAAGATATCTTACGATTAGAAAAACTTTCTTCTAAGCGATGTTTTGCGATTGACCTCTATCAAATTGAGGCGCAAAAAAATTCCCTTTTACATTTGCGTCTATATCAATACGAAAATCCTATCCCTTTATCAGATATCTTACCTATCTTAGAAAATTTAGGATTGCGCACGTTAAACGAACGTCCTTATGAAATAAAATTAAAAAATAAAATTTTCTGGATCAGTGATTTTTTAGTCGAACCTTTAGTCGAAAAAAAATTGGATATTCAAAAAATTAAACCAATTTTTTCAGAAGCATTTAAAAAAATATGTCAGGGTCGTGCTGAAAATGATGAACTCAATAAATTAGTTTTCAATGCGCTGTTAAATTCAAGAGAAATTGCTATTTTGCGTGCGTATTCGGAATATTTACAACAAACTGGATTTCGTTTTAGTCAACAATACATTAAACACACGGTCACAGAACACGCGGTAATTAGTAAAAAATTGGTTAGGCTTTTTCAAATGCGATTTGATTGGAATCATCCACGCAAAAAATCGCAAGCACCTTGCGAAAAAAAAATATTAGAGTTATTGGATGACATTAAGAGTTTGTCTGAAGATCAAATTATGCGGAAGTTTTATCAATTAATTAAAGCCACCGTCCGAACCAATTATTATCAAACGCATGAAGGAAAAGAAAAAGATACGATTGCATTTAAATTACAGTCGCGTGATATTCCAGATCTTCCATTGCCGTATCCTTTATTTGAAATTTTTGTGTATTCACCAAAATTTATTGCAATACATTTACGTTCAACCAAAGTTTCACGTGGCGGCATACGATGGTCAGATCGTCGTGAAGATTTACGAACAGAAATTTTGGGATTGATGAAAGCACAACGTGTAAAAAATGCAGTGATTGTTCCATCCGGTGCGAAGGGCGGTTTTGTTTTAAAAGATAAAAATAAAATACCCGATCTCAAGTTGGTCATTGAATGTTACCAATTATTCATTCGCTCATTATTAGATTTAACGGATAATATTATTAAAAATGAGCCAGTTCGCCCAAAAGAAGTGATTTGTTATGATGATTTCGATCCTTATTTAGTGGTTGCCGCGGATAAAGGAACAGGTTCTTTTTCAGATATTGCGAATGGTATCGCAAAAGAGTATCGTTTTTGGCTCGGAGATGCATTCGCATCAGGTGGTATCACAGGATATAACCATAAGGAAATGGGAATTACTGCGCGTGGTGCGTGGGAATCGATTCGCAGACACTTTCGTGAAATTAATATTAACGTGAACAAAGATAATTTTACGGTCGTGGGTATAGGTGATATGGGTGGTGATGTGTTTGGGAATGGTATGCTTTATTCACCGCATATTCGTTTAATCGCTGCATTCAACGGGACAGAAATTTTTATTGATCCCGATCCCGATGCTGAAATATCTTATCAAGAAAGATTACGTTTATTTAAAAGCAAAGATTCATCCTGGAAAAATTATAATCCTAAACTCATATCCGTTGGTGGCGGTGTCATTAATCGCGGAAATAAATCCGTTACTTTGACGAGTGCAATGAAAAAATGTTTGGATACTGATCGGACCACTTTGACACCTGATGAATTGGTTCGCGAAATTTTAAAAGCACCCGTTACTTTGTTATATAACGGTGGGATTGGTACCTATGTCAAAGCGAGTTATGAAAAAAATGATGATGTCCTTGATAAAGAGAATGATTTCTGTCGAATCAATGGCAATGAATTGCGTTGTCTCGTCGTTGGCGAGGGCGGCAATCTTGGATTTACTCAACTCGGACGTATAGAATATGCCATGCAAAATGGTTTAATTAATACGGATTTTATCGATAATTCTGCAGGTGCCGATTGTTCAGATCATGAAGTGAATATTAAAATTCTATTAGATAAATTAGAGACCGCCAAAAAAATTACGGCGAAAGAACGTAATGCATTACTTTCCAAAATGAAAGATGAAGTGGCCGATCTCGTGTTAAGAGATAATTATAGTCAAGCATTAACATTAAGTCTTTCTACTTCTCGTTCGGTGAATAATACCGGGCTTTATCAAAGTTTTATGCATTATTTAGAATCATTAGATGAAATGGATCGTGCCGTTGAATTTTTGCCGGATGATAAAAATATCGTAGAAAGAAAAGCCGCAAAATTAGGATTAACCGCACCTGAAATTGCTGTCTTACTGGCATACAGTAAAATTCATATTAAAAATGAAATTTTAAAATCAACACTTCCAGAAGATCCTTACTTTTTTAAAATGCTACAAGAAGAATTTCCAAAAACATTACGAAAAAAATATCATGCTTTCATGAAAAAACATCGGTTGCATCGAGAAATCATTGCCACACAAATGGCGAATAAAATTGTGAATGAAATGGGCGTGACGTTTGTTTTTCGAATTCAATCAGAATTAGGTGCGAAACCCAGTGATGTCATTCGTGCATATGCTATTTCAACACAAATATTTGAATCTGAACAAATTGAACGTTTGATTGAAACGTTAAGTTTTAAAGTTCCCGCAAAATTGCAGTATGATTTGCTGCATCATATTCGTAATCTTATCAATCTTTCGACACGTTGGTTTTTACGCGCCAATCATCTTGATCGAAAAATTACAGATATTATTAAACATTTTTCTTCGCCCATTCAAAAACTTGAGCCATTGGTGCCAGAGCTTGTGAGCGGGAATACGAAACTATATTTACAATCTTTAACCGAAGAATTTATTGCGGCAGGGATACCAAAAGAAACTGCTAAACGTATTGCAACTTATCGTGCGCTTTATATTTTATTGAATGTCATTTCGATTGTAGCACAATATAAATTCGATATATTTGTAACCGCAAGAATGTATTTTGAAATTGGAACGCGATTTAATTTTGTATGGTTCAGAGATCAAATTGCATCAGATTTGCGTGAAGGTCATTGGTATAATCTCGCGCGTTTAACATTGCGAGATGAATTGGATTTATTACAAAAAAAATTGACGATTCTCATTTTACAAAGTCGAAAAAATGAAAAAAATATTAATAAAATGATTGATCATTGGATGGAAAGT
>Ga0207079_1057_pt1 | contig 20212 bp, 10 predicted proteins | sample Alteio_BWMinHeat_61_FD_153525 | JGI IMG/M metagenome (GOLD analysis project Ga0207079, IMG submission 153525) | Enriched cells from forest soil in Barre Woods Harvard Forest LTER site, Petersham, Massachusetts, United States -... | ecosystem: Environmental > Terrestrial > Soil > Temperate forest >...
ATTTCATATTGCGACAACGTCGCATCATCAAATGTGAGCATAACCGGCTTTGAAGGCAACGGCTCGCCCTTTTCCAGGTAAGTTATCAATTGATCAGGTAAAATGTCATGGTAGCCACTGTCGTGAAGTATTTGTATTTGTTCTTTAAACTTGGCTGTGGGTATAATGAATACACGTTGAAATTTTGAATCACTGCTTTTCCAATCCCTGATCTGGTGATAACATAAGATAGGAATCTCCCCAACGTCATTTGTGGCATTTGACTGGTGAGCGATTGCAGGCTTATTGTTTTTGAGTACAGTAGCAGATGTGCTTTTAGATTGCTCATGAGCATTTGCCGTTGTTTTTTCAGTACTGTTGCCACAACCGGGCAGAGTGAACAAGAGCATAATAAGCAATGCAAACTTGCATTTATGTACCATTTTATATCGTTTGTTATCGGTCATAGTCTGTTGTTAGTTAGCATTTTTGCTTGGATTAGTATGTAATCCCCACAAATATCATCCCATAATTAGTATTTATTTCCAACTCCTAATCATTTTTTTTATTAACTTGTCAACCTTATATAGGATATTTGAGTCACACACTAATATTTACAAAAAGATGGGGAATAAAAGAGATAACAAAATAATATTTGTTCCTATATTAATATTTTTTGTTTTCCTATTTTCTATTATCGGGTACAAACAAATAATGGGAGACCACTTCTCCTTGCCGGGTGCTATATACTCCACTCTTTTCTTTTTTATACTCAATAATATTACCCCCGACGATGCAATAAATAATGTATATCTGCTCATAGCGAGGTACTTAGCTGCGATAATGCTTGGTTTTGGAATTTACAGTTTGTTATACAAGCACCTCCATCACCAGTATACCAGGTTGAAAATAAAATACAGGTACCGCAATCATGTAGTTGTTTTTTCGATGAAAATGGTAGGTGCAAGTTTTCTTTCTGACCTGTTAGCCAATCAATATAAGGTAATACTTGTAGAAGAATATTCAGAAGACCCGTTTTTTGACAAGGTTGAAAAAGATGGTGTAATTGTGTTCAGGGAAGAAGATCATGGGGCGAAATTATTTGACACCATGCAACTATCTCATGCCAGCGCTTGTGTAGTGGCATTTGACGACGATGGTAGGAATATAGAATTGTCACTGAAAATAATAAAGTATCTGCGTGGGAAAGGGCATAAATATACCGTGCGCCTGCTTACCCATATTAGTAAGGGGAATAACCTGGAGGTGATCCAGGATTATATTGACATCAGTAATGCGGATGAGAATTTTGAATTCGAGATATTTAATATTTTCAGCGCAGCTGCGAAGAAGATCTATGACCACTTCCCCCCGCATAATTATTTCAATTTTGATAATCCTCATGAGAATGCAATTGCCGTTGTAGGCTATAACCAGTCGGCAGAAGATTTTCTTATTGAAAACATTATACTCAGCCATTATAAGGACTGCCGCAATATCAAAATATATCTTATCAGCAAAGAGGCTGACGCTCACTTGAACCATTTTATGTACAAATACCCTTTCTGCAGGGAATTTGTTGATATTATCCCCGTTAAATTGCTTAACAATAAATTTTTTGCAAATTTTAACTGGTCGAAAGAGTTGATAGAAAAGCTAAGTAAGGTCAAGGCAGCCTATTTTTTTGGTGAAGATGGTGCCGAGCTGATAAACATGGCTGCACGTTTCAGGCAATTCCTTTTCGGGCAGGTAACTAATTACCTTATTGCTCCTGTTGTTATTTGCTTTCCGGAAGATACCGGGATCATGAACCTGCTGGATGTGGAAAGAGAAAGTTCAGAGAAGCTGACAGTTGAATTAAAAAATCAACTCAATGTCAATTTTGTAAACATGATATCTGACACTTGCACCAGCAGCAGGTTACTGGAACAGAGTGAGTATATTGACCTGCTATCGAGAGTCATAAATTACTACTACTCTATCAAGTATGAATTTGAACACGTTTTAAAAGAAAGATGGCAAATAGCAGATGGCGCTGGCCTGGCTATATCAATTGAGAATAAACTCCTGGAACTTTCGGATAAACATACGTCGCTGAGTGAAAATGAGGTGGAACAATTAGTATTACAGTCTGTTGCTTCATTTGCTAAAAAAACAGTTGACGAATCGAAAGCTTTATTCAGCATTAAGAAATGGTGGGATAACCTGTCTTATCACAAAAAAAGTGCAAACCGCTATGCCGCACGGCATCTTGCCGTGAAAATGAATATAATGAAAAACATTGGTTGTATGCCGCTGAACAGGGAGCATATATTACGTTCCTTCCCGGTCATTGCGCCAATTGAACATAAAAGGTGGAGTGCGGAAAAAATGATGCTTAACTACAGGTTTGGTGTTTTGCCGGAAGACAGGAAAACCAAGAATATAACAAAAGAAGTACTTAAGATGCACGACCAGCTCATTCCCTATGATAAACTCACGGAGATAGAAAAACAGAAAGACCTGAACATCTTTCTATTAATGCCGTTATTAAATTCATTAAGAGTTGAAATTAAAAAGTAACAATGCAATTCGATAAAGACATTTTTATCAGTTATGCTCATATTGATGATGAGTCGCTGATAGCAGACAGAAAAGGGTGGATCACAGAGTTTCACCGGGCCCTGGAGATTCGGCTTGCGCAACTTATGGGAGTAAAGCCTGTGATATGGCGTGATCCCGCTTTGCAGGGCAACCATATTTTCGATAAAGAAATAGTTGACCAGTTTTCAAAAGTGGCAATTATGATCTCTATTATTACTCCACGCTATGTGAAATCAGACTGGTGCCTTAAAGAAGTAAACGAATTTGCAGAAGTATGTCAGCAGAATATTGGATTTATTGTAAAGAATAAAGCACGTGTTTTTAAAGTCATCAAAACACCTGTTGGCCAGGAACTTCATCCCGGCAATATTAAGAACATCCTTGGCTATGAATTTTATGGAACAGACCCAAGCACAAACAGGATAAAGGAGTTTTCCCCGGTTTTCAGCCATACGGAAAAAGGGTATTGGGAAAAACTTGATGACCTGGCTAATGATATCTGTGTTTTTCTTGAAGAACTCAAAGCTGTTAATTCGCCAACTCCAACAATACCAGTACAAAAATCCGGAGATAAACAGGTAAAGAATATTTTTCTGTCCGAATCGAGCTACGATACTAAAGACCTTAGAGACAGCTTAAAACGAGAACTGCAGGACTATGGATACAATATACTTCCTTACGGACAATTATCATTGGTGGCTCCCGTATTGAAGGATAATGTGGGTGAATACATGAAGGAATCACAACTGGCTATACACCTGGTTGGGAATAATTATGGCATTGTGCCGGAGGGAACTGAAAAGTCTATTGTAGAACTTCAAAATGAAATAGGTGTTGCGAATAGCATTTCAAACAAACTATCACGCCTTATATGGATACCGGATAATTTGGATCCGACGGATGAACGCCAAAAGAAATTTGTCCAGAAGTTGAATGCCGGGAGTAAGGATGTGATCACCGGGGCAGATATGGTGAAAGGAACGATTGAAGATTTTAAAAGTGTAGTCCACGACAAGCTTAAAGCAATGGAAGTGCATACCGAGCCGGTTATTCCATTTGAGACGGGTACAGCGGGCAAAATGATATACCTGATTTGTGATATTCTCGACATTGATGTGGTTGCCCCCATTCAGGATTTTCTGTTCAATAATGGAATTGAAGTAGTGCTGCCCATATTCGAAGGTGACGAGACACTAATAAGAGAAGACCATATTGAGAACCTTAAAAATTGCTCGGCAGTCATCATCTTTTATGGAAATGGCACTGAATTGTGGTTGCGCACCAAGATGAGGGATTTCATGAAGATCAGTGGCTATGGCAGAACAAGGCCACTTGCTTTTAAAGGCGTTTACCTTGCTCCGCCTGCTTCCCAGGCCAAACAAAGATTTAGAACATTGGAAGCTGAAGTGATAAATGGCACGGAACAATTGCCGGTAAGTGAATTAGAAAATTTATTGTCAAAATTATAAAGATATCGTATGAGTAATGACAATGTAATTCTTAATCCGTTTCCCGGGTTGAGAGCTTTCGAAGAAGAAGAGGACATTCTCTTCTTTGGTAGAGAAAAGCAAATAGATGAATTGCTGAGGAAACTGCGTACATCGCGGTTCCTGGCAATTATCGGTTCTTCTGGCAGTGGTAAATCTTCACTGGTCAAATCAGGTTTGCTGCCTTCTCTGCACAGTGGGCTCATGTCCGGTGTAGGCTCGCAATGGCGTATTGCCTTATTCAGGCCTGGCAATGACCCCATAGGCCAATTGAACCTCGCACTATCAAAAAATGGTGTTTTAAGAGACAGCCAGTCAGACGAAGACATGGAGACAAATACCGCGATCAATGAAACTATACTTAGAAGAAGCAATCTTGGCCTGATAGAAGCATACAAACAATCCGGCCTTGATAAAAAGAATAACCTGCTGGTACTGGTAGATCAGTTTGAAGAAATTTTTAGGTTTAGCAAGTATGAAAAGGAAGTAGGAGAGGGGAAAAGGGATTCAATTGCGTTTATTAACCTTTTATTGAAAGCCGCCGAGCAAAAAGAATTTCCTCTTTACGTGGTGTTCACGATGCGGTCAGACTTCCTGGGTGACTGTACGGAATTCAGAGGCCTTCCTGAAGCGATAAATGAAGGGCAATACCTGGTTCCGCGCATGGCCCGTGAAGAAAGAAGGGAAGCGATCACAGGTCCTATAGCCGTAGGCAACGGAACGATCACACCTGCCTTGGTGAACCGCCTTTTGAACGATGTTGGCGATAATCCGGATCAGCTGCCCATCCTGCAACATGCAATGATGCGCACATGGGATGAATGGAAGTCTAAAAGCCATCCTGAGATACCCATTGATGTTGATGATTATGAGACTATAGGTACCATAAGCGAAGCCCTCTCACAGCATGCTGAGGAAGCTTACGCGGAACTGGCCTCTGACCGTGAAAGATTGATTTGTGAAATAATATTCAAAGAGCTAACCGACAAAGGAGGATTATCAAGCGGCATAAGAAGGCCAAGGTTGCTGTCTGAGTTATGTGCAGCAACTGATGCAACTTCGGATGAAGTAAAAGCAGTAATAGAAGTCTTCAGAAAACCCGGGCGGGGATTCTTAATGCCGGCATATCCTGCGCCATTAGCTGAAAATTCTATCATAGATATCTCTCATGAAAGTATCATGAGGGTATGGAAAAGATTGATCAACTGGCTGGAGGAAGAAGAGGAAGCAGCACAAATATACCTGCATCTGTGTGAAGCAGTAAATCTGTATGAATCAGGTAAAGGGAGTTTGTTGCGGGACCCGGAATTGCAGATCGCCCTTAAATGGAAAGACGAGCAAAACAAGAATGCAGCATGGGCATCGAGGTACAATGATTATTTTGACAAGGTCATCTTTTTCTTAGAGCATAGCAGGCAGAAGCGCGACCTGGAAATACAGCATAAAGAAGAATTGCAAAAACAGAGGCTCAGGAATAGCAGGCGGCTGTCCATAGCGGGTGGTGTATTGGCGTTATTGGCGTTAATAGCAGTCGTTATTTTCTTTCAATTGAATATAAAAGCAAATAATGCCGAAACAACTGCGAAGAAAGAGCGGGATAAGGCAGATACAGCTCGGCAGCAGGCAGATTTAAGCAGAATAGCCGCAGAAAGTGCCCAAAGGCAGGCTGAGAAAGCCAGGGATACTGCCACTGTTAGCAGGCTAAAGGCAATTGAAGAGGAAAATAAGGCGATCGCTCAGAAAAAAATTGCAGATAACAAAACTGCAGAAGCTAAAAGAGAAAAAATAGCAGCAGATGATAGCGCGGTGGCGGCGAGGAATAGCAGAGAGGACGCCCTGGCGAAGAAAGACGAGGCAGATAGACAAAGAAAAAATGCAGAAGACAGTAGAAAACAAGCTGATTCTGCTAAAGATCACGCGGAGATACTGAGAATTATAGCTGTGTCTAAGAACGATGCGAACCGCGCCATCCGAATTGGTAGCGACACTGCAGAAAAAAGCAAAGCGCTTAAAATATCATTAGGTGCTTACAAAGATTACGTTGCAAAAAATGGCGATTTTCAGGACAACGACATATATAATGCGCTATATCAAAGCTGGCAGAATTATTCGAATAGCATACCTTACAATAGTGGTGGATCGCCGATCAGGGCACTCGCATCTATACCCGGTAAAAATATAATTTTTTCAGGCGATGAAAATGGACAACTGGTCACTATTCATAATGTGGAGGGCAAACTTCAAAACTCCAAAACAGTTACACCTACTGGTGTCGAGATTAGGTATTTAGTAGTTGACCAGGGTGGCAATTATCTTCTTGCCGTGTTTTTTAAAGGAGCTGTGTTATATAAAATTAACGGCGATAATAAGTTGACTGAACTGTCTCGGGTTAATTTCACGGGTATTGGAAAGCATGGTGCGTTCCTGGGAGGTAAATATTTTTTGGTGCAAACCACGGAATGTGTTTTCAGGTTTGGCATTGATGATCCTTTGTCAAATGTTGACTCATTCAAGATACCGAATTGCAGGTCAATTGCGGTCAGCAATAGCGGGAAGATATTTATCAGTACTGAACACGCGATCAAAGAATATAATGGTTGGGATGGTGTTAAATCATCTCCGGTACATACGTTCGATTGCTCACACTTTATTACAAGCATCTGTCTGGACAGATCGGGTCGGTACTTTGCTGCCGGAACATATGGGGGTGTTATCTGTTTGTGGGACCTAAATGATCTTGATGCTAAGCCGATACAACAGAAAATTCATAATTCAGCAGTTAACGATTTGAAGTTTGCTGAAGTTTCGGATGGCCATTTACAATTAACTTCGGCAAGTAGCGACGGGTCGATAAAAATGACAGAAGTAAAAGATGGACTGCTTAAAACCAATAATACGATTACCGTCAGGGATCATAGCCACTGGGTTTATACAGTTGTATATTCTTACGACGCAAGGTTTATCTTTTCCGGAGGGGAAGATGCACAAGTTATTGGTAACCCGTCTACCATGAGCTATATGAATAACGCATTGCCTAAAAATTAAAAAAACATGAAGAATCTTAAACGTACTTTATTATTTATCTTATTGTCTGCTGTTTCGGGATATTCCTTCGCGCAGGAGGAGTGCACCTATAGCCTTTATAAAGCAAATGAGAATAAATATGAGATCGGCAGTTTTTACGCCTGCATTGATGGGTTAAAACCGTGTGTGGACAAAAATGGCTTTGAGGCAAAAAACATGCAGGCGGCTTATGTACTTATTTCAAAGTGTTACTTGGCACTTGATTCGATCAACTGTGCAGAATATTACATAGAAAAGCTACTCAGGATGAATGATAACTTTACGCCTGATGAAAATGCCCCCCAACGCTTCACAAATGAGGTTACCCTTATTCGCCAGAAAATAAGATCTACACAAATATCCTCGGTTTCTAAAAAGAATGAGGAGATCGATCATGCACCGGCTACCATTCAGATTATTACCGATACAGATATTGTAAACCGTGGCTACAAGACCCTGGATGAAATATTCAACGATCTTCCGGGGTTTGATGTCTCAAGGACCAGGGGTGTAGTAGATGCTGTTTTGTACCAGAGGGGTTATAGGACAGCTAATACTACTGATCGTACAATGATATTAGTAGATGGGGTAGAAGATAACGATATGTGGTCGAATGGTGACCTGGTGAACTTGCAATTTCCGCTGTCAAACGTCAAACGTATTGAAGTTATTTATGGCCCGGCATCTACCATTTATGGAGCAAATGCTTATGCCGGGGTTATTAATATTGTTACCAAAAGTGAGGATGATCTTTTCCCGAAGAAAAACACCCATGCAGTTACGGCTACCGGTATGGCAGGCTACGGTTCTTTTAATACCAGTTACGGCAATGCTACAGTAGCAGTGCGGTCTAAGAAAGGCCTCTTTTTTTCGGTAACAGGTGGCGTATACCACTCTGATGAACAAGATCTATCTTATTACCCCGCTTTTAACGGTAACTATAATTATTCGCTCAGTAGCTACCAAAGTGCTATGACAACTTCGTACTCTAAGGCAAAAGATTCTATGCTTAATATCTTAGACCCCAATCACCTTTATTACTCCGACTCCGGAAGCACCTCAAAGAATATATACCCCACACACTACGCTGACTCTGTAGCACATCATGTTGATAGTATAAATTACAGAAAATTGTTTAGAGGTGTTGACCCGGGTAAATTTACCAACCCGAAAAACGATTTTTATCTTTCCTCAAAGCTGAATGTAGGAGATTTCAAATTTGAGTTTGAATACTTTAACAGGGATGAAGGGTTGACGCCCGATTACAATCAAAAATATTATGCGCTTAATGCAGCACTTCAAAACTGGCAGGTAAGGCAAGGCTTTATTTCTGCCCGGTACGACAAGAAATTAGGGCAGCGCTTTACCCTTTCCAGTTTCTCCTACTATCGCATCAGCGACCGTGGTAAGTATGCGGAATTGACGCCCTATACGAGTTATGAAAATGCAGGTTTTACTGCAAATAAAGGGGTACAACTCGATAGCCTTGCTAAAGGAGTGCAACCTTATTTTGCTCCTACTTTTAAGTCAACACAATCTAGTCAATTCAGAACTGAACTCAGGGGATTATATAATGTTACCGATAGGATAGACTTTACAGGGGGCGTTGAATTCAGAAACGGGTTATTGGAAGGAGATTATGTTAATGCACCTGTGCGGGACCCATTGGCTAATGGTTATGATCACGACTCTGCTTCTTACTATTCCGTCACAGACCTGGGTATATTTGCATTGGCCAGTTATAATAATGCCGACAAGAAGTTCAATATAAATGTTGGTGGCAGGTTAGATAATAATGTGATCGACGGAGATTTTGGCTACGGTAGTGTTTTTAATCCCAGGTTGGCGTTTATTTATTATCCTAAAAAGTTTATTTTCAAAAGCATTTATTCAGAAGCTTTCCTGGATGCATCTCCGTTCCAAAAGTTTTCCACCACATCGAGTCGTATTCCCAACCCAACATTAAAACCTGAGAAAGTGAGGAACATCGAGCTATCAGGTAAATATATGATCAGTAAAAGGTCTTCTGTTGAAGTTGCTTATTATCACTCATGGTATAGCAATTCTTTGGTAACAAACAATGTTGGCAACGGTGTTACACAATTTCAGGCATTGGGAAAGGCGAGGGTCCAGGGAGTACAGGTTTCAGCGGTCACAACAATACTCTTCTTCTCTATTTACGCCAACGCCACTTTTACAGATCCCTATGCAGTTAATACCTCGGCCGAAGGAAAAGACTCTTTGACCCGAATGGGTGATATTGCAACTTTCTCTGCCAATGCGGGGGTAAATATGAGATTCTTGCGAAATTTCAATCTGAATATGCGTGTGAATTATATAGGCGATAAGCCCACGGGCATTAACACAACCACATCCGGTAATCCCTATACATCAACTCCCGGATACACTTTGGTCAATGGGACGTTTGGCTATATGATCAGGAAAGTGGGTGTTTTGCAATGCCGTGTAGATAATATTTTTGATGAGGTATGTTATGCTTCGGGGGTTAGGTCCGCTTCCGGCGCTCAAAGTTCAAGAGTGCCATTGCCGGGTAGAGTAGTTTACGTGCAATATTTTTTAAATTTAAAATAGTAGAATGAACATAATTAAAAGGGTTGTCGGCCTTTTTTCTGTTATGGAAGAAGAGGTGAGATCTTTTAGGCTTTTATTTTTACAATCTCTTTTTATTGGTTTTGCCAACTCATATTACTATATAGCTAGTAGTACATTTTTGTTGAAAAAAGTTGATGTAAAATTACTTCCTCAGTCATATATATTTACCGGCCTGGCTGGCTTTTTGTTCATCCAGGTTTATAAAAATTCACAGAGAAAGGGCGGTATCATAGGAAGTTTCCGAATGAGCTTGCTCACGTTCTCATTTGTCTGTTTCCTGAATTTTTTTGCAATGATGAAATTCGGGAGTAATGAGGAGTTCTCCCGTTTTTTAGCCTACTTCATGGTTGTATTTGCCGCTCCGTTTACGGCTATTTTTTCTTTGGGTTTATACGCACAATGTTCCCGTATGTATAATATGGCCCAAAACAAACGTTTGCTGGCTTTAGTAGTGTCAGGGGAGATACTATCCTCAGTCATTGCTTTTATGAGCATCCCTATGATGCGTGGGTTAATAAAAGGCCAGGAGTATGTATTGCTGCCTGTTGCCGCTGTGTTTACTTTATTGGTTTTTATTCCATTCAATAAGCTGATCAGGCTTAGCGGAGAAAAATTTTCTGCAGTTGCGGCTGTTGTAGGGGCAAGAAAGATAAATTTTAGTTTTTTAAGAAAAGATAAATTCTTCTTGTTGATCGCAGTAGTGTCGTTATTTTCTGTATTTGCCATTTATGTCATTGACTACGCCTACCTCGTTTCGGTGCGCTCCATGTCCGAAAGAACAGGCTATGAGATCGCCCAGATTGCGTCTGTATTCTTATTTGTCGTAAAATTAGGTGAATTGTCATTTAGCTTTTTATCAGGAAAAATTTTGAGTAGCAAGGGAGTGAAATTTTCGCTGATGTTACTCCCGGTAATACTGTTGCTTTTTTCTGCATTAGCATATTTATCAGGCTTTTTGTCAGTTATTTCTCTGCTCGCCTTCATCTTTATTGGAAAACTTGCCGACAGGGCTATTAGAAAATCTATTACTACTCCCTCGATAAAAGTAATGTACCAGGTTGCCGAGCCGCATCAGCGTTTGGATATTGAAGCCACGATTGATGGTTTGTTAAGTCAGGTGACAATAGTTATCTCTGGCGCATTGTTACTGGTAATATCGTTGATTTTCTACAAAGATATAGAGTCGTTACTGAAGGTCTTTTCATTGGTCAGTGTACTCGCGTTTGGCTTATGGTGTTTTTTTAGTCTAAAAATGTATGATAGTTATAGAGTTAAGATACATGACTTTTTGTCCAGGCTGAAAAGACATGGTGTTGCAAAAGATAGTGATAATCAGGTAGAAGGTACTGATAACTTAGTACAACGAAACGATGAGTTGCATTTAACTGAGAAAATAAAAATAACACAAAATAAAATAAGTGATGCTACTAAAGAAGACCTGATCAAACTATTGAAAATATATAACTCAAAACAATTTTTAGACTTTGTTTCTGAGGCGCCTGATAAGATCGCTAGAAAACTGGTTCAGATTTATTATAGCAATAACTTTTATTTCAGCCGCTTATTGATCATTAAGTACTTACCATATTTTCATGGACAAACGGCCTTTACATTCCTTACAGAACTCTGGGAAGTGTCTGATCTTACAGGTCGTCTGGAACTGATCGTTTCATTTAATGAATTGAAAAATAAACATGTTGACGCGGCCTTTTTTGAACGGCAATGCGAAAATTGCGTGAATGAAATTATATGGGCCGATGCTACTATTAATGACCTCGCTGCATTAAAAGATGAGAGCCTGGAACATGAACTTACCTATCATAGAAGATTACTGGTTTATCTCTTATTTGAACTGCTTAAACCTATTTATGATCCGTCTGTGATCCAGGTTATCTTCGATATCATTACTAATGATGACGAAGATATTGAAAGTCAGCTTTTTGCACTTGAATTGCTCGATATTACACTCCGTCCGGGCCTAAAAGAAATTATAAAGCCGGTCATTGAGCCGCTTTCATTTGAAGATAAAAAACAAAAACTTGACAAGATATTTCACATATACCACCTCTCTCCCAAAGACCGGATAATCGATATCTTAATGAAAGATTATAACATGGTGAATTTGAAATTGAGGGAAACTGCATTGATTGCTTACAATAAGATATCAGAAGAAAAAAATGTGCTATCTGCTTTCAGAACACATAGTATAGACAATTTGAAATTCAAGGCTGATGAGTTTTTTAATGGTTTTGCGACGCCGGTTTATCATGCCAAAAAGGAACTTCTGGTGCATATTGAGGTCAACTACGATTTTATCAGGCCATATGCACCATATATTTTTAACTACGCCATTTTTGCTCCTAAATATATGCGATCAAAACCCGGAGGCCATGTAAACAAGCTTAGCAATAATAGCTTTTTTATCGACGCAGAAACATCTTCAAATGTTGCATTAAAACTAGATACTTTAGCCATTGCATTGCTCGTTACATTAAAACAACGACCGTTAAGTACCGTACCTATGTAGCTTACTCAAATTACTATTTTATGGAATTTAGTACGCCTATAATTTTAGAAGATAAAAGCCGTTTAACGGAAATATATAACTTGAGGATACTGGCCTATGAGCATTCCAGTAAGTCAATTTATGTCAATAGAAATGTGTTCCCGGAAGGATGGAAGGATGACTTAGATGAGCAAGCTATTCATTGGGTAGTAGAATATGACAATAACATTATAGCTTCAGCACGTTTAGCTGTACTCAATGACCTGGCCGATACCGGTGAGGATATTTATGATTTTGATTTACCCCCGGGAAGGCCCTTTGCATATTATTCAAGGCTTGTAGTGCATCCAAATTTCCAGGGATATGGCTTGGGCAAAATATTAGATGAGATCAGGTTAAAATACATAAAAGACGAGCCTATTTCATTTGGTTTGGCATTTTCATTTGATGATCGTTCAACATCTTTGTTGAAATTAGGTTTTATAGAATTGGGTATCGTGAATTATAAGTGGTGTGGGTTGCCGGTACCGCAAACGGTACAGCGGTTTTTTATTTTCCCGAAATAATTCGGAGAATTTTTTGCTTGAAAAATGTTTTTTAAAAATTTAATCGTTCAGGAAATAGTTTTCGGATGAATAGAGTAATGATCACTATTACGGGGCATCGCATACTCAGTGCTGCTCAGAAAAAGAAGGTGAAGCCTGTATTGGAGCAGGCAATTCAAAATATTATGTTCACCTTAAAGGAGCATGACCATGCTGTTTCCTTTGTGGCTGTAAGCCCTCTTGCTGAAGGCGCAGATACACTTTTTGCGAATGCTGCCAGGTCGCTGGGATTGCCGTTGCATGTTATACTGCCATTTGAGCGGGATGAGTACATGAAAGATTTTTCTTCTGACGAGGTCCGCAAGGAATTTGACAGTATTTATGACAGCGTGGAGCACGAACATAAAAGAGTGCTGAACACTGCGGAAGGTGGTGATATTAACCAACTGTACCTTGCCCTTGGCCAGAAGCTGGTAAATGAAACCGATTACCTCATAGCCGTCTGGAATGAAAAACCCGGCAACGGCACAGGCGGAACTGCGGATGTGGTAGCTTATGCAATTGAAAAGAAAAAGAATATTCTTCTCATTAACCCGGAGGACGAGCACCCATACATAAATTACCTGCACCCTGATAACTACCACCGCCGGCGTAAAGATTTTATAGACACTGCTGAAACAAACCATCTTGTTGAATTTATTCATGATAAGCAAAAAGAGTATGACGCTAACGCGGTAAAGTATAACACGAGATATAAACGGGTATGGGCAGCAGGGTTTATCATTGGTTTGGTGGAAGTATTTGCCTTCTCGCTGATCATATCCTTTCATGTGTCGTTGACTGCGCATTTTTTATTGGCTTCGGTTGAATTTTTGTGCATTGTCACCATTATTTTGTTGCTTCTTTTTGGCAGATCGAAGGAACTGCATAATAAGTATGTGCATTAACGCATAGTGAGCGAAAGGCTGAGAATAAAGAAATTTTTCTCAGAGCTGGGTTTCCGCATTTATCACACCTCGGTAAGCCCCATCTACGTTTCTTTCAAAGAGAAACCAGAATACAACATACTGGACAACACTATACGCCTTATAAACCTGAGCGCTTATTCCTACCTGTCCTTTGCGGAGAAAAAGCAACGCCTCGACGATGAACTAATAACCGGCCAGTACAAATATCATGAGCGCAAGAAAGAAAAGTTTGAGAAAAAGAATGGCCTCTATAAAAAAGTAAGAGGTTTTTTATTCCTGCTCTTCATTACTGCTGTCACGCTGCACTTTTTTCATGTTTCTAACGAATTCTTTCTTGAGCACGGCGTCCATCTTACTTCATGGGAGCCGCCATTGTTTCATTATAAATTGTTTGAGGAGGTTATCCTTTTCCTTTCCATATTTATTCCTGCCACTATTGCTGCTTCTGAAGCCCTGAAATATCTCTATGAATGGGAGAAGATCATTACGCTTTCTGCTGCCATGGCCGGGTACTTCAAAGAACGATCTAAAAAACTGGAACATACTCATACTGAGGATGACCTGGAAGTTTTCCTTAATTCCATCAATAAAGACATGCTTATAGAAAACCTGGACTGGGAAAAATATATGCATGATAAAAATGAAGTACCAACTTAAGTTAAAAGGCAGAAGTTAAAACCCAAAAGTGAAAAACGTAAGCATGCCAACATAGGTTAAAAGTCAAAAGTTAAAACCCAAAAGTGAAAGACGTAAGCTTGTCCCATACCTAAATTTTTTTATTGCCACATTGTCAAAGATCTTGGACGATTTTTTGGATGATTTTCAATGTTTTGTGTTGTTTCGTTTAATAATTAGCGGCCCTATTGATGCCCTCTTATAGCCGTAAGTCTGCGAGTGTCAATTTCCCATATTTTGCACACTTTTTTTGTACCCACTGACCTATGTATATTTTATTCATTGTCAAGTTATTTTAAATATTTTTTTGCACACTATTTGCACACTTTTTTTGGAGTGTGCAATTTCTTTTTCTAGTCGTCATGCCTTCGCAAAATGCTACGGCAGATTAATAAGTCATAAGTCGCAGGTCGTAAGTCTGCGAGGGTTAGTAATAAAATATAACCAACCCGCCTATGGCAGTCAGCGTCGTAGGTCGTAAGTCCGCGTTTGCCTACGGCAGGTAAATGAGTAATAAAATATAACCTACTCTGCCTATGGCAGTCAGCGTCATAGGTCCACAACCGTTAGTAATAAAATATAACCTGCTTGTCTGAACCTCAGATCCGCCACGGCGGACAGGTCAACCGAGATTAACTGATTCGCGTGATGTTGTGTACAAGTAAAAACCACGTTATCAATACTTCTTTTATCTATATCTGCTCCATACAAAGTTACGATGAGTGGTAATGACAGCAAAGCTGAATTTGGCATGATGCTCGTGTCAGCGTATAATGATGCAAAAAAGTTTGCAGGCTGGGCAAGGGTTTGAGCGATTTTTGTATGTCCGCAAGCTCGACGCTTGCAGATAAAGAGACCAAGCGCTTGGACTAGCGGGTTTGCTTTCAAGATTTCGTAGCTTAGGGGTCATAAATACTCAAAACCAAATAGCATCCTAACGCTCCACAGTTGTGATTTGCTTTCAAGATTTCGTAGCTTAGGGGTCATAAATACTCCCGCAAAGTTTACAGGTTATACGCTTATGGTTGTGATTTGCTTTCAAGATTTCGTAGCTTAGGGGTCATAAATACTGCGGTCATACTTCACTATCTAATGGTTCAGGTTGTGATTTGCTTTCAAGATTTCGTAGCTTAGGGGTCATAAATACTCCAGGCTGTACCAGGTCGTTCATTTTGTCGTTGTGATTTGCTTTCAAGATTTCGTAGCTTAGGGGTCATAAATACTACGCTACGATAAATGAAAAAACGCTTGACAGTTGTGATTTGCTTTCAAGATTTCGTAGCTTAGGGGTCATAAATACTTTTTGATTTTGATATCCAGGATGCGTGCCAGTTGTGATTTGCTTTCAAGATTTCGTAGCTTAGGGGTCATAAATACTAGTAATAAACTCTGGCGAATCTTCTTTTAGTTGTGATTTGCTTTCAAGATTTCGTAGCTTAGGGGTCATAAATACTTTGGGGATTTGATATATCTGGTATCTGCCAGTTGTGATTTGCTTTCAAGATTTCGTAGCTTAGGGGTCATAAATACTGCACTGGATTATCAGAAGCCAGCCAGACAGTTGTGATTTGCTTTCAAGATTTCGTAGCTTAGGGGTCATAAATACTATCAGTTTACTCATGGATTGTTAATCAATAGTTGTGATTTGCTTTCAAGATTTCGTAGCTTAGGGGTCATAAATACTACCAATCACTACAAGTGGCTACAGTAGCTGGTTTTGACCCAATTTTAGGAATAAAAAAACAAGATCGTTCTTGTTTTTTTATTCCTATTTTTAAAACAATTCTAATTGCTGAGGCGGTGGCTCAGGCTCTACAGCTTCATGCCCGCGGAATATCTCCATCATGCCAAATTGCTTATCTGTAATGCACATAATACCAACGTGGCCTTTTTCCGGCAGGATAGCTTTTACGCGTTTTATATGCACATCAGCATTTTCTTTGCTGCTGCAATGGCGCATATAAATGCTGAACTGAAACATCTGAAAGCCATCGGCCATTATGTCCTTACGAAAACGGGCATAAGCCTTATGGTCTTTCTTAGTGTCAGTGGGCAGATCGAAAAATACCAATACCCACATAATACGATATGCGTTTAAACGGTCAAACACTTGATTAGTCGTAAGTCGTAAGTAATAAGTCGTAAGTCCGCGAGAAAAAGGTGTTTTTTATAAAAGTTTCATAAATCGAAATTTACAGTCATTATTCTGTGTAAAGAGTTGGATATAAAATTTTTCTTGCTTTGCCTTCATAACACTTTGCAAGGCTTGCTGTAGTGCGTTGCACTGCATTCATCAAGGGGCTTGACTGATCATCAATTGTTACATCCATCGCGGGGAATGCAAGCAGTTGTTTTTTTATATCGGGCGTTAGCTCCAGGGCGGCAGGTCGTTCAGCGGAGCTCACGATGACATTATTGGAATTTGGATTGCTGATCATTTCACAAACCAATTTGTCAACATAGGGGCGGTAAGGCTCCATAATATCATCTGCAAGGCAGTATGCATTATATTGGTTGCGGTGGTGTATGCCCAGCGTAGGCAGCAGGCCACTGCCAACGAGGCTGCGGGCTACAATAGCCCTTAATATGGCATAGCCATAGTTGAGCAGGTTATTTGGCGGGTCGCCGTAGCGGTCGCGTGTGAAAGGCCTCACCCCAGCCCTCTCCGAAGGAGAGGGAGATGTTTCGTAAAGCATACCTGCAAATAAGTGTTTCCAGTAGTAGCCGGCGGCAATAGCTTCGGTATTGTCGCTGTCGCCGCTTTTCACTTCTTTGGATAGATTAATGAGTAGCTTATCCGGCGTATTGAACAGGCTTAATTCGGTGCGCTCATTGTGACTAATGGATTGCAAACCGAGTACTGCAGCCTGGTTTTGTATCTTAGCAATAACCGTTTGCTGCCAGAGTTGTTTTTTTAAGGGCTCGGAAGCTTCGAGCTGGTCTTTGAACCGCTGGCTTTGCAAAGTATGGCCATCGAGGTTTAGCATGAGGCCGGTAGGGTGGTGGGTGTTATCGCAGGTGATAAGGGCGGTATTGTTTGCGAGAAGTTTTGCCATGAGCGCCTGGCTGATAGTGATCTGCTGATGGTCGAGTATGACTACACCTATATCTTCGATAGGTGCAGAGGTAGGCTTAGGTTTAGTTATTTCTTCCACACCCTTTGGCATAGGGAACTCCACTACCAATTGTTCGTTAGTTGTGCTGAGGTAGGCGGGATTGCCGAAGTATAGGGTGCGCTTGATCATGTGATCTCATCTTTTACCAAATCTCCTAAAGTATTTACTTTTACTTTTATTGCCTTTAATGTTGAATGTCTTTGCTGGAATAAATTAATGTTTCTGTCTGTTTTAATGTCAATCTTAGAAATGTTATGTCTACCAAAAAAGATTTGTCCGGTAACATCAAATTTTATTACCCTGCACAATCTTTGAAAGAGATCTTTTTTATTACTCCAATCTATTTCATCAGGATGATTTTCATAAAGCAGTACCATATCCTTTTGCTTGAGATCAAGTAAAAGTTTCTTTTGGTTCATACTGTTTGGTATTATTGGCAATCCTTCTTTTTTTCGTTTAACAGCATCATAAAAAGTGATTGTATCAAAATCGCGTTTACCGGTACCATCATCATATATAGCTATGCAATAGTTGTTGCCGGAAGACACGAATAATTTTTCATTTTCTTTAGGCCTTATAGCAATCAGATTTTCGGAATTATCGATTACTCTAACTGATCTTATGGGTACTATTTTTCCATCTTTTGTTTCCATGAAAAGTGGTTGAGCCAATGTGACCTTTATTTTTCCATTGTTTGCAATTACTTTATCTTTTATTATCTGTCTTATTTGCTGGTCAACAATCTTATCAATCTGTTTTTCTGTTTCAATAGTGTTTATTGGTTTTTTTACAACATAATTAAATTCCCCGGTTTCAGAATTTTTTATGTGTCCATAATTTGTTTCTTCATGCAAAGGGCCTCTAACCTGATATGTTTTTTGCACAAATTTTTTAGTTGACGTTGAGTGGATATAATTGTTTGTTTTTACGCTGAGCAGCCGTTTTTTATTTCTATAAGAAACAAATATTTTTTGCAGATTTTCGTTTACCTCGAGTTTGAAAGAGGGATAAGGGAATTTAATACCCTTTACCGTCATTTTGCCATAACCATCAAATTGACTTTCGTTGCTTAGTTGTTGTATGTAGCTTTGGCTAGTAAAGGCAATTACAATAGCGTCAATTGTGTGGTGCCGATGATCATGTCTTGATTTCTCGTTAGCACCATCCACGTTTAGTAAATCATTTAATCCCCAAAACTTACGGAGCCAGCTAGTGGCTTGCCCATTTGTTACAGTTACCTTTTTCGATACTTTTCTAAAATGTTTTACAACCTCTCTAGCAACATAAGCCGTGTTATTCAACTGGCTATGCAGGAAATCATCAGGCAATTCCTGTAATGTGAATTGTTCCTGTTTATTGTCTTGAAAATATTTTATTCTTTCTTTAAATCCTTTCCATTTTATTGGATCGTGGCCTAAATACTCGAAAGGAGTTCTGTTACCTTTATCCTCATTAATTTCCCTTTCGCATAAGGTCTTATTCGCAAAAGAATCATTCATACAGCGGCTATAAGGGATAATATGTTCAATGTCTATTTCAGAGCTGAACAATTTAGAGAGACTTATTACCTTTCCGGTATATGGAGATATTCTGCCACATTCAAGCCATAGTTCATATTTATCTTTGTCATAGCCTTTTGTACTTCTTGTAAATTTTTTAAATTCCTCGACATCTATATTATTATTTAATTTTCTGAGATCGTCTTGTGCATATTCCATTTCAAGAAATAATTCAAACTTTGTTATTTCTGATCTGCTAATTTGCTCTTTATTAAACTTCTTTTTCAGAAAATCTCTATATTCATCTCTTTTTCTTTTTGTATCATCGTTACGACGTTTTATTTTTTCACGCTCACTTTTTGGTTTTTTTAGCGACCTCGCCATTTCAACGCGAATTACATCTGGAGCACCATATTTTTTTATTAATGCATTTACTAACCTTATACTTTCACTAATACATTGCTGCACAAGCGGGTTTTTAATGTATTCTGATGGCTCAATTATTATTTTATCTAATAATGTCCTATTGGGATCATATTCGTCTTTGTTATAGGAATGATGATAGCCAGCGGCTTCAGCAGCTTCAGAATAATCAAATCCTTTTTTCAAATTATGAAGTATTCCATTTTCTGCAACATCTTTTTCTTTCCCAATTAACAGTGCTTTAAAGCTAATATTTGAATATCCATCTTCTAAATTGACATTTGTATAATTTTTGGACTGCTTTTTGGTAAGATTTAATTTTTCTTCTGCATACTCATTCAGCCAATCTTCATCAGTTGCAAAGAATAGTGTATGCCATAAAAGTCTTCTTTTCTGTTCATCTATTGACCAATATTCATCTCCAATCGCTTTAGCAATCCTTGCATTGGTACTATTCCCTTTTATTTTTTCCGGTAAATCATTAAACGAAGTAGTTTTGGGAAATTGCAATAACCTTTTTATTTCGGCTTGTGTTAAATACTCAACCCTATTTAGAGCTTCAAATAGTACTTGTTTTTCATCAAAGGTTAGTTTTTCACGAAATCTAACTGAATTGGTAACCCTTATGTTATTTATGGTCTGCCATAATCTGAATTCCTGGAACTCAAAGCTACTTATTGGCGTACATTTTTTAGATGGTTCAAACCGACATTTACCTACTAAGTGCTTTTGTGACTTTAGTTTCCTTTGATAGT
>Ga0207079_1058_pt1 | contig 20013 bp, 20 predicted proteins | sample Alteio_BWMinHeat_61_FD_153525 | JGI IMG/M metagenome (GOLD analysis project Ga0207079, IMG submission 153525) | Enriched cells from forest soil in Barre Woods Harvard Forest LTER site, Petersham, Massachusetts, United States -... | ecosystem: Environmental > Terrestrial > Soil > Temperate forest >...
GGATTTTTTGCTGCTATCTTCACAGGTCGTAACTTTATAGTAAGAAGATCTAGGCCACTTCTCTATAATGATTCTTAGACCATACATCACCATGCTTATCTCTTTGGTCCCGATATTATCCATGGGGCAGGTTAAAACCCATGTCCTAAACGGATATGTACATATCAAAGACGCCGGCGATTACAAATACCAGGTCGTATTTGCGGAATCCGGTAGCACCATCGAGGGATACTCCATAACTACTATACTATTTGGCAACGAATTAAAGACGACGATAAAAGGAGACATTAATACCAGGCTGCACACACTCAATTTCATAGAATCGAAAACACCAGTGTCCATATTGCCTGACGCTTGTTACTTCGACGTGAAACTGTCATGGAAACTGGTTGGTAGCAGCTATATATTTACGGGCACATTTATTGGTAGGGATAAGGACGGCAAATTTTGTGACCAGGGTACCGTCACACTCAAGCCGCCGCAAAGCGAGGATAATTTTTTTGAGGTGAAAAAGACGGCGAATAAAAATATCAGTACCAAAAAACGCGTGGTACCGCCCGTTGAGGAACCAACCCCAACCAAAGAAATAATGAAAGTAACCGCAACCGTACAGAAAGAATTTGAGTGGCGTGCAGATAGCTGCATACTGGAGGTTTGGGATGGGGAATTTGTAGATGGGGATATAGTAACCATTTTATTTAACGGTGAAAAAATACTGTCGCATTACACGCTTACTGCAAACAAAAAACGAATGGTGTTAGCGATGCCCAAAAAAACAAACACCTTGTCGGTATATGCGGAAAACGAAGGGCAGGCTCCACCCAATACCTCGCAGATAGTGCTTACCGATGGCAACACAACTTATTCATTACTCTCGTGCCTGAAAACCGGGGAAACAGCCACCATTACCCTAAAGAAGAAGAAATAATATTTTTTATTTGGCATAATATAACAAATCAACTATTCACTATGCCTCCGTTCTCCTAGCAGCATTTCCAGCTCACTGATCACATTTCTGATCACAATGTTTTGGTCATAATGCTGTTTCACAAAATCATGTGCGTTTTGCGCCATTGCTTCTGCGGCCTGCCTGTTGTCAAAGCACCACTTTATGGCCTTTGCAAATTCATCTGCCTTGCGTGCGGAAAGATAGTGTTCCCCGGCCCTGGCTTCTATGCCCTTAATGCCGGCCGGCGTAGTGATGATGATCTTTCCGGCAGCCATAGCTTCCAGTATTTTTACCCTTATACCGCCGCTGCTCCAGAGTGGTACTATAAGTATTTTCTTATCAGCTATGAACTCTTCGGCACTGGGCACTTCATTAAGGCAATATACACCGGTTATGTTCAGCTTCTTAAACTCTTCGGGCATATTCCTGCCGGCGTAGTAGAACTCAAACTTAGGCACCAGCCGTAGTATTTTAGGCCAGGCATGCTCCAGGAACCATTGAATGCCTTCACGGTTGGCTATCCAGTCCATGGCGCCTATATGATAGCCTACCCACCTTTCCGTATTGTTGCCTTGCTTTATCTTATCAAGGTCTATGCTGAACGGGGCCACTATCATTTGTTCAATATCTTCCAGCCGCCCTATCTGTGAGGCATCCTTCTCTGTGATGGGCAGTAATAGGTCATAGCGTATCCATGCATCGCGTTCGAAGTTCCTGATCCTTACGGCGAGGCTATTCAGGTATGCCTGCTTGATGCTGCTTTTTGTTTTTTTAGCAAGGCCTTGCCATATCTGGTACTCCAGGTTGTGTATGCGTAGTACGGTAAGTGCCTGTGAATGGGCGTTTATATCATGCAGGTAGGTAGACAAATACACACTCTCCACTTGCACGGCATCGGGCTGGAATGAGTGGAGTATCCCTATCAATTTTTCTTTAAACTGCGGTTTATAAAAGCGTTTTGCATGCTCAGGCTCCCTGCTGAACAAGAAGTTTTTCAGTATGCCTATCCAGTTAATGTTGTTATTAACATCAACCGAGTCAAATGCATATAGATGGGCGAAAAGTTTCCTGAGTTGTTCATGCGGGATAAAGTGGCGAGTAGTATTCATGGACAGCAGGTAAACCTGCCATCCTGATCGGTGGTAGCCTTCTATCATTGCGTTCATCGCAAGATTGCCGCCGTCTTTCAAAGGATAAGGAATACGGTTGGTAATAATGAGTATTTTACGCTGTGCCATTTAAGTGTGAAAATAGCTAATTATACGTTCAATAAAAATACGGTGCACAGGCACAAGGCATACATCTTTGTATTATTTTTGGACAACATTACCCCTTATGCCGCAAAAGAAGATCGTTTTTCTTGGTTCTAAGCCTATAGGATATGAATGTCTTGCCTACCTTATCTCGCAGAAAGAAGCGCTGGATATAGAGATAACCGGGCTCCTTACCCGGTCACGCAAAGAATTCGGCAATGCACACGATCTGAATATACTTGCTGAAGAGCATAAGATACCGGTGCTGGATAGCCTTGCGGACCTCCCGGAATGTGACATTCTATATTCGGTGCAATACCACGAAGTATTGACGCAACAACATATAGACAAAGCACAGGAACTGGCAGTAAACCTGCACATGGCTCCGCTGCCGGAATATCGTGGCGCCAATCAATTCTCATTTGCCATTATTGAACAAAAAATAGACTTTGGCGCTACGATCCATAAAATAGACGATCAAATAGACCACGGGGATATACTATTCCAGAAGCGCTTCCCTATACCCGAAAATTGCTGGGTCGGAGACCTGTACAAGCTTACCTATGATGCATCGGTAAACCTGTTCCGGGAAACCCTGGCACAGGTAGTCAGCGGCAATTACTCACCTGTACCCCAGGAACTACTTGCCGCCAAATTTGGCACCAGTACACATTACCGTAAGGAAATGGCTGCTTTAAAGCAAATAGACCTGGTGTGGAGCAAAGAAAAGATAGAACGCCACATACGGGCTACATCCATGCCCGGCTTTGAGCCGCCTTACTGCATAATAGATGGAGAGAAGGTACATTTTACCCCAAACCCCTAAAGGGGCTTACCTTGCGAGCGTAAAGACCCAATTTGTAAATATAAATTACAATCGCCCCCTCAGTATACGTATCATCTTTAGCGCAGTAATTGCTGCTTCTTCCCCTTTGTGGCCGTGGCTTCCGCCCAGGCGTTCCCATGCCTGGTCTTCATTGTCCAGAGTAAGTATGCCAAAAATAACAGGGATAGGCAGGGTGAGGTTGAGTTGTAGTATGCCATCAGTTACAGCCCGGCACACATAATCGAAGTGAGGCGTACCGCCACGTATCACTGCGCCAAATGCTATGATGGCTTCAGGCTTTTCGGTTTTATCTTTATAATGCTCCCACAGGTTGCGGCACGCAAAGGGCAGTTCAAAACACCCGGGAACGGCAAGGTTCTCAATAATATCGCCGGTAAACTTATGGATGATGCCTTCGCAGCCATTGACCAGTTCCCTTACTATTTTTTCATTCCATTCGGTATGCACTACGGCCACTTTGGGTAGTTTTAGTTGCGCTAACTGGTGTGTGTCTAATAAGCTAATGCTGTGCTGCGATTGTGCCATAAAAATTCCCCTTTTCACCATCGAAGGTAAAAAGGGGAATGGAATAATAAAAGTATTGTTTAGTTTAATTCGCCTAAGCGGGCAAGCTCTTTATCCATATCGCGTGCCTGTATACTTTTTGGGTATTCATCACGTATGCGCTTAAAGGTTGCTTTTGCTTCATTGACATTATTAGCAGCTACATAAGCAAGGCCCAACTGGTATAGGTACATGGGTGTTACCAGTCCATCGTCCTTATCGGCAGTGGCTTTTTTGAAGGATTCTATGGCATGAGCGTTATCCCCACTTTCCATATAAGCTTGTCCAAGAACGCCTGCGGCAAGGTTGCCAACGGCAGTGCCTTTGCCATCAAATTCTTTCAGCGCTTTGATCGCATTTTTAAAATCGCCTTTTTTCAGGTAGCATAGGCCTTCGTAATAGTGAGCCAGGTTACCGGCTGCAGTACCGTCGTACTTCTTGCCAATTTTAATAAAGCCGGGGTTTTTGCCGTCGCCATTAAGCGCCATATCCAGTGAGTCGGCAGCAAAATATTGCTGGGGTATGGAAAGGGCAGTAGCGGCTTTCTCGTCAGCCGGGCCTTTGTATAGCTTAATATAAGCAAAGTACCCCACGATCACTACCAATACAATGGTAGTAGCTGTGCTGATAACTTTCTTATTTCTTTCGTAAAGTGCCATTAAGTTGTCGAGCGCATTGGGTTCCTGTTGCGCCGACTTTCTTTGTGTTCCGGGTTGGTTTCTCGCTGAATTTGCCATGTTTTGATTTTCACCCCAAATCCGCCGCGGCGGACTTTATTCTGCGCGGCTGGGGTTCTTCCGCGTTTAGTTTATTAATGGTTTATTTTTAAAAGTATCACTTTTTTTATTATCATGAGTAAAGTCCGCCGCGGCGGACTTTGGGTTATTAATCCACTATAAACGGATAATCCTGCTCCGCATAAATATCTTTATACAGCTCACTGTCATCCGGGAACGGGCTTTCTTCTGCAAACTTCACGGCTTCTTCCACTTCCATTTTCACCTTTTCATTTATTTGTTCCACCTGCTCTTCGGTAGCGAACTTATTATCAATAATTGTTTTCAGTACCTGGTTAATAGGGTCTTTTTCTTTATATTCTTCCAATTCTTCTTTTGTGCGGTACTTAGCCGGATCACTCATAGAGTGGCCACGGAACCTGTATGTTTTTATCTCCAGGAAGGTAGGGCCGCCACCTTCGCGCGCACGGCGTATGGCGCGTTCCATACCTTTATGTACCTCCTCGCAACTCATCCCATCTACGCTATCTCCCGGCATATCATAGGCATCGGCAAGGCGGTATATATCCAGCACTTTCGATGTACGCTCTACCGATGTACCCATCGCGTAATAATTATTCTCACATATGAATACTATGGGTAACTGCCATAAAACTGCCATATTAAAGGTTTCGTGCAACATCCCTTGTCGGGCAGCACCATCACCAAATAAGCAAACAGTAGCCCTGTCCGTACCCTGATACTGCTCCGCAAACGCAATACCTGCTCCTAAACCTATCTGTGCACCCACAATACCATGCCCACCAAAAAACCTTTTTTCCTTGGAGAAAAAGTGCATGCTGCCTCCCTTTCCCTTTGTGCAACCGGTAGCTTTTCCATATAGCTCAGCCATACAATCCTTTGCAGGTATGCCTTTTGCTATAGCCAGGCCGTGGTCGCGGTAAGCGGTAATGAGGTTGTCATCGTCGCGCATGGCGGTCATAGCACCTGCGGCAATAGCTTCCTGACCTATATATAAATGGCAAAACCCCCTTATTTTTTGCATCCCATATAATTGCCCTGCCTTTTCTTCAAAACGACGCAGCAATAACATGATCTCATACCAATATAAATACGTTTCTCTGCCAAACGGAGTCTGCACTATTCTTTAAATTTGGTGCGAATTTATAAAAACTTTTGGTTCCTTTTGCCTTTAAAAATGGGTATTTGAATATAATTATGCTTATTTATGGTATTATTATGATTAGAAAATTGCTCCCTGATCATTTTACCATAAGAGTTGCGTGTGATATGCAGTAATAAAACAGTTATATAAACTATTTTATTAGTGGTCTTGCCTGGAAATAATGAAATTAAATGTGCCCCCGGTAAGCACGCTGGCGGTGGTTCCCTGCGACATAACACCTGAACAGGTACCTGTAATTACATAGGTTCTTATGGGGATGCCTAGTGTAGTGTCTTTTTTCAGAAAGACAACATTAGTTATTTTTACATTGTAACTGGTGTTAGAGGTATCATTGGAGTACCATGTAGCAGACGCTGCATCGTGGTCAAAATCCAACTCCGGGTGAATCAGTGTATCTGTATAATACAAAGTTTTTCCTATCAGGCCAATAACATCACTTTCTTTTACCGTATCACCTAAATGCCAGCTCAACCGAAGGCCGATTGACGGATAAAGGCCAGCACTGTCTATCTCGTACCCGCCAACTTCATTGGCGTAAAAAGTCATGTATTGGGGCAGGGTGGAATGTTGGTTATAGCTGGTGCCGCCAAGCGTGAATCTGAAGTAGTATGGATTTGCCGGGGTAGGAGGATTGATTACTGTAGTTGTTTTATTGTCTTTTTTACAAGCACAAATTAATAACAGCAAGGCGGAAAGAATAATTGTTGATTTCTTCATCGGTTTATTTTAGTCGGATAAAAATAGTATTGCTTTCAATGAAAAACAAATAAATGTCATTATAAATGAATTGCCAGGTGGTACTATCGTATAAACCAGGATAGGCTACCATTGTAACAGGTAAACCTGCTGGATAATTTTTATTGGATTATTATTGCAGAAAAGCAAGCATAGCTTTGAACACCATCAATAAAATAACGTTACTCCAGTTTCGCAATTATTCATCAGCAACGTTTGAGTTTTCCGCGTCTGTGACCTGCATTACAGGCGCAAACGGCAGCGGTAAAACCAACTTGCTCGATGGGGTGTACTACCTGTGCTATACTAAAAGCTACTTCAGTGCTTACCAGCAGCATAGTGTTCAAAATGGCTTTGATGGATTCCGTATCACTGGTAATTTTATAAGAAACAGGGAAGCAGAAACTATAAGTTGTAAATGGAAAGCAGGGAAAAAAGAAATATATAAAAATGAGGTGGAATATGAAAAAGTAACTGACCATATAGGCATGTATTCCGCTGTGATGATAGCGCCCGATGATACCGAGCTTATAAATGGCAGCAGTGAACTGCGAAGAAAATGGATAGACAGTATTCTTGGCCAGACCGATAAGCAATACCTGGAAAAACTCATGCACTACCAGCGTGTGTTGATGCAGCGAAACGCATGGCTAAAAAATAATGCTATGAAACCACCCGCTGATAGCGCAGATCTGGATTATTATAATTCGGAATTGGCAGTTGCCGGGGAGTATATATATGAGCAGCGGACTGTTTTTCTGAAAGATTTTCTACCACTGCTTAATGACTTTTACCATCGCTTATCAGGGGGTAAGGAACCGTTATCTGTAACTTATACCAGCGACCTTTCTCAGAAAAAATTGATGCAATGGCTGGAGCAGGGCCTGCAACATGACCTGCGTTATCAACGCACGTTAAGGGGAATCCATAAAGATGACTGGGAGTTCAGGTTAAATGAAATGACGTTGAGGCAATTTGGCTCACAGGGGCAAAAGAAAAGTTTCCTGTTTGCCTTAAAGCTGGCACAATACGCTTACCTGAGCAAAGTACTTGGCCATTTGCCCATTTTGCTGCTTGACGATATATTTGAAAAACTGGATCAAAACAGGATGGAGGCATTGCTGCGCATCATCAGGGGTAATGATTTTGGGCAGGTGATACTTACAGATACACACCCGGAGCGGATACGGCAGGCGTTTGGAGATGGTGCTGAGGTAGGGTTTATTTATTTGTAGCGATTCATTAACCTTTTTTGAAAAATTTGTCTTCTTCCCAATTTATGGGATTGTTTATGATATAGTCGGCGATTTTTTGATAGGATTGCTCGTCTCTAATAATATGCTCGTAAAAATTTCGCTGCCATAATTTGCCCATAAATTCATTTTCCGTTGAACATTTAAAAGATATAAGACACGCATTTGCAACAACAGATTTATATGCCCCAATAATATTGCCAATCGCAGGAATCATAGGGGCAGGGCTTGCCTCGCCCTGTTACTCGCGTCCACATCAATAATGCCTATATTTGTATCCGTATCGGGGGGAAGGGCAGGGGCGAGCCATGCTACGTCGGATATATTTTTCAAAACGATTATCCCATGCATATGATTAGGCATTATTTGGAATACATCTAATGCAGCATTTGGAAACCGATCCGGCAATTTTATCCATTCGTCATATGCAATCTGTCCGAAGCCATTTAGTATCATTTGCACATCTCCATTGTTATTATTTTCGATGACTCCAAACCTTAATAATCTGTTATGGCAGCAAATAGTGATAAAATATGCTCCCGCCTGCGAATAATCGTATCCTTTTAACCAGATAGACCGTCTGTGATGAACTTGTGGGTTATATTTCATTCCCAAATTTAATAAATACAAATATTCATTAGCCTGCTGTATTATTCATGTCCCGATAAATAACCTGTATTATTCAGGGTTGGGGCGAGCCCAACCCCTACTCATTTATTATTTGGCGATGCATTGGTTGAATTTGTAAATTTGCTTAAACATTAAGGGGTAGGAGAATGATATTTTCATCAAAACTGGTAGAGGACGCGGTACAGGAATTTTCGAGGTTGCCGGGTATAGGTAAGAAAACCGCGTTGCGCATGGTATTGCAATTGTTGCGCATGCAGGAGTCTGAGGTAGACGAATTTGCAGGTGCGGTATCACGCATGCGGCATGGCGTAAAATTCTGCAAGGAATGCTATAATATTTCTGACAGCGAGGTATGCGGTATATGCATAAACCCCGGCCGCAACCATACACAGGTGTGTGTGGTAGAGACCATACGCGATGTGATAGCGGTGGAAAGCACACAACAATACAGCGGGTTGTATCATGTGCTGGGAGGTATACTCTCCCCGCTTGATGGCATAGGGCCAGAGCAACTCAACATAGCTACACTCCATGACCGCGTAAAGAAGAATGGCGTTACGGAACTCATTATGGCGCTAAGCCCCACCATAGAAGGCGATACAACCGTGTACTACATAGCCCGGCAGCTTAAAGATCTGCCCGTGACTATTACTACCATAGCTCGTGGCATAGCATTTGGCGGTGAACTCGAGTATGCAGATGAGATGACACTGGCACGCTCTATAGCCAAACGATTGCCAATAGAGAATTATGTAAATGTGCAGGGAAAGTGAGTTGATAGGTTGATTTGTTGATAAGACTAAATCTCTATCTCCCCTTTAAACACAAAAGCAGCAGGCCCTGATAGCACCACATTCGTAGCTGAGGTAGCTGTGTCTTTTACAAATGATACACCAAGATTACCACCAGGTGTTTCTATGGCTACATCGAATGTGCCGGTATTCGTGGTAGTTGATGCGATAGCAGCGGCGGTAACGCCTGTACCGCAACTTAATGTTTCGTCCTCAACACCCCTTTCGTAAGTGCGCACTTTTAGCTTTCCTTCATGTAGTTGCACAAAATTCACATTGATTCCATCAGGTTGAAATTGCGGTAGGTTGCGTATTCTTTTGCCTTCATGAAATACGTCTGTGTACTTTACATCATTCACCCACGCCACATAGTGTGGCGATCCGGTGTTGAGTATGGTAAAGCCATCCTGTACATCCATGTCCTTTACATCCTTCATTTGCAGGCTGATCATACCATTAACAGCTATTGTCGCGGTGTGTGCTCCGTCTATGGCTATAAAGCGGGCAGCGTTGTCAATAATGCCGAGGCTTTTTGCAAAAGCCGTAATACATCGCCCGCCATTCCCACACATAGACGATTCCTTACCATCGGAATTATAGTACACCATTTTGAAATCATATCCGTCGGCCAACTCCAGTGTCATGAGCCCGTCCGCACCAATACCCAGATGCCTGTTGCACATAAACGCGACCTGCCCCGTAGAAAAACTTAATTTTCCATCACGGTTATCAAAGAGGATAAAGTCATTTCCGGTACCGTGGTATTTGTAGAATGTCATTGATTAAGTAGTTGGGAGTTGACTGGTATAAAGGTACAGCTTGTGAAGAAACCGGCAAAAAGCGCCTACTTATCCATCCATTTACGCACAATAAGCGTGGAGTTAGTGCCGCCGAAACCAAATGAATTGGACAGGAAGGTGTCAAACTCCTTATCGAGTGTTTTACTGACAATATTTAAACCGGCAGAGTCTTCATCGGGCTCTTCAAAATTGATGTTGGGGGCTATAAAATTATTTTCCATCATGAGCATGGAGTATACAATTTCGCTCGCACCTGCCATCCAGCATTCATGCCCGGTCATTGATTTGGTAGAGCTGATGTATGGCTTAGAGTCGCCAAAGACAGCTTTAATAGCGCGCGCTTCGCTCATGTCGCCTGCTTTGGTAGATGTGGCATGTGCGTTGATGTAATCAATGTCGTGTGGCTGCATGCCGGCGTCAGTCAAAGCTTTTGAGAGTGAGCGTTGTGGGCCTTCCACTGTTGGGTTAGAGATATGGGAGCCATTGGAGGAAAACCCGTAACCAACCAATTCGCCTAATATTTTAGCTCCACGTTTTTTGGCAGACTCCAGGCTTTCGAGTATTACGGTTGCTGCACCGCCACTTGGCACAAGGCCGTCCCTGTTCTTGTCAAATGGCCGGGAAGCTCTTGTAGGGTCATTTTCCTTTTGGGAAAACGCAGCAATGCTATCGAAATAGGTCATGGAGTAAATATTGGTCTCCTGCGCACCTCCGCAGATAACGCTATCCTGCATGCCGTTTTTAATGAGTATATAGCCCAGGCCAAGCGAATGAGAGCCACTTGCACAAGCTGCGCTTACCGTAAAATTAGCGCCACGTATTTTAAAAATAGTTGCGAGGTTCATATTTACGGTCGAGTTCATGGTCTGAAAAACATAACCCGAACCTAGCATCATGGTGTCTTTTTTTACACGCACTATATCCACCCCTTCTATAACGGGCTTAGCAGAGCTGTCATTGCCGAATATGAGCCCCACCTCCGCATTGTCAATATACTGACTATCCATTTTTGCCATTTGCAGGGCTTCCTGGGTAGATACGAATGCATATTCAGCCTGCTCGGGCATCATTAAGCGTGCACGGCGGTCAAGTATGCCTTTAAGATTTGGCCTTTCGACAAAGCCGGTAAGGGCAGACCTATAGCCAAATTCTTTTCTTTCAGGCAACAACACTATACCTGACTTGCCTGTATAAAGCGATTCTTTTACTTCTGCAAGGTTTTTCCCTAAGCACGAATAAATACCTATACCTGTTATGACTACCCTGTTCATTGCAAATTTTTTTGGAAATTTAGCCATGTTGTTTTGTGTGTGAGCACATTGGATATTCTTATTATCAACGCAATATGGCTATTCCTTATTAGCACCATTACTGTGAATGAGATAAATGTAATATTCTTTTTACAAAGGTAAAATTTTTATAAAAAGACCATTGGTTTTCACATATGCATTTCAAATTATTGTGGTGGATAGCTTATACGTGGCATTATCATAATAACTGTATGGTTATTACCTGCATTTTGTTCTTATGGAAAAGAATTTGGTTTGCTCATTATTCATATTCATGGTTTGCTTTTCCCATTTCATCCCAATTGCTCCGGGTGCAGGGAAAAAGGTGGTATAATTTTATTGCACAGTTGAAAAAAACTATAGAAAGCTCTTTTTCAAAATCATTAAACAATTTAAAATAAAAAATCATGAAAAATGCATCTATTTTTAAAAGCACGATCTTATGTTGTGTAGTATTAAGTGTTATTCTCGATGGAACAAAACAAGCTACCGCCCAGATGATAGGTACCGGATCGTTTCATTCAATGGTATTATGCCCGGCTGATAGTATGGTAAGGGCATGGGGAGGAAATAGCAATGGACAGTTGGGGGTAAATGATACCAATGAGTATCACCATCCTTTATTAGTGAAGGGCCCGGGTGGATCAGGAAATTTAACAGGTGTCGTTGCCATTGTAGCTCGCGAAAACTTTTCACTTGCGCTGAAAGGGAATGGAACAGTTTGGGGATGGGGATTTAATGCAGATGGAGAGTTGGGTGACCATACTACTGCGGACAAGTGGGCTCCGGTGCAGGTACATGGTGCTGCCAACGTTGGTTTTCTTTCAGGGATCACGGCTATTTCCGGTGGTTACACACATGTGCTTGCTTTAAAAAATGACAGCACAGTATGGGCGTGGGGAGATAACACTAACGGAGAACTTGGAAATAATGCAACGATGAATGACAGCACACCGGTACAGGTGATGGGGCCAGGGGGAGTTGGCAATTTGAACCATGTAGTTGCTATAGCAGCAGGACAATTTATTTCATTTGCATTAAAGAATGATGGTACCGTATGGGCATGGGGCAATAACGGCAACGGCGCAATAGGTGATAATACTACCACGGAACGTCACACGCCTGTGCAGGTGCATGGGCCGCTTGGTGTTGGTTTCCTCACCGGCATTACAGCACTTGCCGCAGGTGGCGGACATGTGCTTGCGCTAAAAAATGATAATACCGTATGGTCATGGGGTGAAAATGTCAACGGAGAACTGGGAAATAATACCATCTTTGCAGACAGTGTTCCGGCTGAAGTGCTTGGCCCCGGCGGCACAGGTCATTTATCGGGTATCGTAAAAATAAACGCTGGTGATTATTTTTCAGCGGGAATTAAAACTGATGGTACTGTATGGATATGGGGATATAATGGTTTTGGACAATTAGGGCAAAACGATACTACAGAGTCTAATACGCCTGTAGAGGTGCACGGCGCAGCCAATGTGGGATTTCTAAATAGTGTAGTTGCCCTTTCCCTTGGTGACGAGCATGCTATAGCCATGAAAAGTGACAATACTTTTTGGGCGTGGGGGTGGAATGGTAACGGGCAATTGGGTGATAATAGTATTACGGACAGGTACTTCCCTGTTGCAGTTATGAGCCCATGCAGCGTAACTTCCGGAGTGCCTGTTGCAACTGTAAATAAACAAATAGACTTATTCCCAAATCCGGCGAACCGGCAGATAACCATTGTGAATAATGAAGAAAATACGGAACTCATTGAGATATATAACATGCTTGGTGAAAAGGTGTACAGATCGGAATATAAATCCCGGCAATTACTGACCACCATTGATATTTCTGATTTTCCGACAGGGTTGTATGTGGCAAGAATAAAAACCGCTAATGGAACTATGAATCAGAAGTTTGTTGTTGAAAAGTAAAACACAATTAATAATAATTGCCAGGGGCTTCAATTTATTGTTGAAGCCCCTGGCAATTTCTGCAATGGAACCATTATCCTCGGTTGGTTTACCTATTATTCTTACTCATTATTTAATTTTCCCGCTTCATCTGTTTTTTCTGGTTACTACAGGGATTTAGGCATAGTTTTAATAGACAGCCACTTGATAATAAAATATTTAAAAATGGGAAAGATACTCCTCGCAATGCTGTTTTTGGTGATGAGCGCAAATGCCATCTTTGCCCAAAAATACTTGACAAGAACCGGGAAAATATATTTCAGCGCAATTGTTCCCGCAACACCTGAAGTAGAAGCCACTAACAATGAGGTGGCTATAATTATTGATGCCAAAACCGGGGAGATCGTATGCCAGGTGCCGGTCAAAAGCTTCAAATTCCAGAGAGAACTGATGCAGGAGCATTTTAATGAGAATTACATGGAAAGTGACAAATATCCGAAGTCTGAATTTAAAGGCACCATCACGAATCTGAACAGCGTCAACTTTACTAAAGATGGTACATACAATGCCACAGTCAGGGGGAATATCACTATACATGGTGTAACTCATGAAGTTACGGTCACTGGCACCATAACGGTGAAGGGAAGTACGCTGGAATTAAAAGCAAAATTCTCCGTAAAACTGAAGGACTTTAACATTACTATCCCCAATATCGTAGCAGACAAGGTGGCTCAGGAAGCTACCATTATATTGACAAGCGACCTTTCTCCCAGGTAATAGCTCCTGGTCTTCTTCTGTTTGTTGAAATATTGTTAATATACAGATTCTGGCATGGTTTTTCCCTATTCCTAATGCAACAAAAAAGAAAAACCATGAAAAAGAATTTATTATTGTTTGCGGCTATTTTCTGCATAATGACAAAGTCATTAGCTACTCAGTATATGGTGATGGTGGCTAATTATTCATTTACGCCAGCTCAATTTACAATGCACTTAGGAGATACCGTTATGTGGATGTGGTCGAATGGTACGCATACTACTACCAGCACCACAATACCAACTGGGGCTGTTGCATGGAATAGCAATATTGATGCATCAACTACTTCGTTTATGTACGTACCGACGAAATTAGGCGTTTATAATTACCAATGTAACTTCCATGCATCCCTCGGCATGACAGGGAAGTTTACTGTTGTAAACCCATCTAATGTAGCTTCAGTAAATGCGCCGCAGGTAGTAAATATATTTCCTAATCCGACTGCTGGTCCTTTACATTTGCAATTCGCTCAATCAGACATGCCGGTATCTGTGATGCTTACAAATATTATCGGAAAGGTAATAGTAAACAACGTATACAACGGAATGAAGGAAACGGAGCTTAATCTTAATAATATTCCAAACGGCATCTATGTTATAAGTGTGCAGCAAAATAATGTTGCTGTTAAGCAGGAATTAATAATTAGTCATTAATGCTGTTCATTTAATAACAAACTCCCTACTGTAATAAAGACAGTAGGGAGTTTGTTATCTAGGGGCTTATGCATTTCCTGTCAATGTTTTATTAAGGCATAACTATATGAATTTCGAAAGCTAATCTTGCGGATTAATTTATTTAGCGCTATCTTTTCTGAAAATTTACAAATGATGCGTAAGATATTATTGATGGCATTGATGTTGCCTGTTATATTCAACTCTTGTAAAGAAAAAATATCGCCTGCGAAGGAACATTTTTATAAAGCCAATGATTTTCTGTTTAAAGATGACTTTGTGAACGCAAAAAAGGAATATGAGTTGGCATTAATGGCTGACTCAAACTATTGGCAGGCATGCTATGAATTGGCCGGTATCTATGGCCTGGAAGGCGATTTTAAGAATGCACATTATTACTACTCGAAAACCTTACAAAAAAATCCAGATTTTTCCCTTGCCTATTTTAACCGGGCAAACCTGGAGGAAATTACAGGTGACGAAAAAGGATCCCTGAAAGACCTCAATAAGGCGATCAGCGTTAAGAAAAGTTTCTTTTCTGCGTATTTATCACTGGGGCAAAAAGATTATGCTGCAGGCAACCTCAAAGAGGCGATCAGTAATTTTGATGAAGCAATAAAATTAAGAAATGATTTTTATTTGGTTTACAGTATGCGAGGTTCGTGTAAATTTAAAGTTGGTGATCTTGACGGGGCTATCAGTGACTTTAATATGGAGGTGCAATTATTCCCCACTCATTTCATGGGGTATGTGAATAGGGGTGTGGCTGATGGAGAGCGTCGGGATTATAGGTCTGCGATCAGCGATATGGATACTGCGCTGCAGATAAACCCGCTGTTTTCACAAGGATACTTATACAAGGGTTTATATTATTATAAGTTGAACAGCAAGGACACCGCCTGTGGTAATTTCCGTATGGCATATAAATTAAAGAACCCGGGGGCCGAAGCCTATTTGAAGCAATACTGTAAGTAGTTTATTGATCATGTAGCATGGATATGCGTAAAAAAGTAATTATTCTGGGCGCGGGTTTTGCGGGATTGCAGGTAGCACGCAGGATCAGGAATAGTGGTCATGAAATTGTATTAATAGATCAATACAATTTTCACCAGTTCCAGCCATTGCTTTACCAGGTAGCTACTGCGCGACTGGAGCCCAGTGCTATATCATTCCCGCTTCGCAAAGTGTTTCAGCGTGAACGTCATGTGCATGTACGTATTGCAAAGGTTAAAGAGGTAGACCTTGCCCGGCAAATAGTTATTACTCATGAGGGCGATTTTAATTACGATTACCTGGTGATAGCAACAGGCTGTACCTCTAATTTTTTCGGTAATAAAAATTTTGAACAGTATGCCTTTCCTATGAAGTCAACTAATGAGGCTATAGCACTGAGAAACCGTATACTGCTCAATTTTGAAGAAGCGCTTAGTGCGGCTCCCGGTGAAGTTGAAGAGATAATGAACATAGTAGTGGCAGGAGGTGGCCCAACAGGCGTGGAACTTGCCGGGTCACTTGCCGAAATGAAAAAATTTGTGTTGCCGAAAGATTACCCGGATATGGATTTCTCAAAGTTGCAGGTATACCTGGTGGAAGGCGGGCCGCATACGCTACAAAATATGAGCGGGGCTTCACAGGAAAGATCGCAGGAGTATCTTGAGAAAATGGGAGTGAACATATTCCTTAACGCAATGGTGCAGGACTACGATGGCAAAACCCTGGTGCTAAAAGACGGGCGTACTATTAAAACACGCAACATGATATGGACGGCAGGTATAACAGGCAATGTACCTGCCGGCATATCCAAAGACCTTTTAGTAAGAGGAAACCGTATTAAAACAGATCATTTTAACCGCGTAGAGGGGATGAATAATGTGTTTGCAATAGGGGACGTTTCCTATATGGAGACTACTGATTTCCCCAAAGGGCATCCGCAACTCGCTAATGTGGCTATAAACCAGGCTAAAAATTTGGCAACTAACCTGTCGCGAATGGTACACAACAAGCCGATGCTTGAATTTAAATACAAGAACCCCGGTACCATGGCAACGGTTGGAAAGCATAAAGCGGTTGTAGACCTGCCATTCATAAGTTTCCAGGGGCGGCTTGCATGGTTTACCTGGATGTTCTTGCACCTGATGCTCATTCTCAGTGTAAAAAATAAATTAACTATATTCATTAATTGGGCAATAAGCTATTTCACCAATGATACTACGTTGCGTCTTATCTTATTGCCTACCCGCAAGGAATTGGAAATGACCAACGAAAAAATTGACACGTTGAAAAGTTAATGCTCATGGTTTCCCGGCCTTCTAAAACTAAAGTGGATGCGGCATTCCTTTCGTGAAATCTTCTGAATGTAATTACGCTTTAATGTTGCATTTAAATGGTAGTTTTTTGAAAAAATGCCACTAAAGTAGTATAGGCGCAAAATTGGGAGTACATATGTTTGCACAAGTATTTTATTAACAACTAAAATCAAACATATGAAAAGAAATTTTTTGGTCAGCTCGTTAGTTACTATTGCATTATTTGGTATGTTTTTTATATCATGTAAAAAAAGTTCCGGTTCCGTGTCGCCATCTTACAAATGTACCGGCTGCATAACCACACCCGAAGCAGTTGCTGCAAATGATAATAGCAGCAAAGGCATATATAAGGGGATTATTGTAGGGTCTTCAGGCACTATCAAATTCGATATAATGAATAGTGACGCAACCATAAAAGCCTATATGGTTGTTGATGGGGTAAGTGATACACTAACTGCATCAGTTGCCTGGGTCTCGGGCGTTTCTTATGTATCGGCATTTACAGGTACATTCAATGGCCAGGCTGTAAGTATTACTATGTCCCTGGATGCCAACGGCGGTAATCCTACAATAACTGCTATGAATATCCCAGGGCATCCAAATGCCACCTTAACGATCTCAAAAGAGACCTCGTCAAACCTGGTAGAATGCTTCGAAGGTACTTATACGAATGCTACAACGGGGAAAAACGGCACACTCAATCTTATCATCAGCCCCGGTTTAAATAAATGGTATGGGCAAGCCAGGGAAACAGGAAGTGGCTCATCTCAAAACATGGTCGGAACCATAAGCAATAATACACTTAGCTATGACGATGGGCACGGCTTTACAGTAACAGGTACACTATCCGGGGATCAAACAAATGGTACCTGGAAAGATAGCCAGCCTGAAAATGGTACCTGGACTGCTAAAAGGACATTATAAATTGCTCTGGAATATTATGATCACAAGAGGTTATCTTAATGTCATAAGATAACCTCTTTTTACATTTAATAACTAAAATTAACAACTCATACTAATTGCTTTCTTTATTTTCATACTTTGGAACTACCTGCTGGAATGCAGGGTTAATATTGATTTTCCATAGAATAATATGAACTGGAAACAAATAAGATGGAAAATACGCTATGCTTTGCAGTATTTCCCGTTTACCATAAATACGGTTTTATGCGTTATAGCAGGTTGGGAAGCCTATAGGCTGCTCAACAAACCGGTACCTAAAGGAGAAGAGCCTTCTGCCCTTCTCCCGTTCATTATCCTGATGGGGAAGGTTACGTTTTGGTTCCTTGGTGTGCTGGCTGCGATATCTATTTTGAGCACTTTTGCTTCTTATTTCTATTACCGGTGGCTGAAAGGCAATAAGGGATACAAACTGGAAATAAATTTCACAACGGAAGCAAAAAAAGGAAAGAAGGGCCGGCTGTACCTCAATGCACGCCTCGATGGCGTGATAAGGCCCTTGCTGGGTTTTATTAAAGGGCGCTTGTTTTATGACGACAATGTTATGACCGACAGGTTCGGGCTGCTGTCTAATAAACGTAAAGAGCAGAGTGTGTGGTATGCAGCCATCACCGGCAGAAGCAGGATGAGCCTGCCCGATATAAAGGAGTATGATCTTAAAGGCGGGTTTATATACTTCCAGGATATGCTGCATATTTTTTCACTCGCTGTGGCGCAGCCTGTGGGCGGGCATTTTTACCAGCCCCCCGTATTGATGAGTGAACATAATGCCGATGTATTTCCTAAGAAAACAGAAAGCATGGACGTCCGCATTGAGCAACTGCGCCGTGTGGAAGGTGAGCCGCTGAACTATAAAGATTTTGAAGCAGGAGATGATGTGCGCCGCATTGTATGGAAGGTATATGCCAAAAACAGGGAACTGGTAGTACGGGTACCTGAAATGTATGAGCCTTATGCATCGCACCTGTATTTTTATGCCTCATTCTTTGCGTCGGTAAAAGCGCAGTGGCTGGGGGAGGGCTACCTGAAGGAAATGCTTAACTATTACAAGAACTGTGTATGGACCGTATACGATACCCTCTCTAAAAAAGAATGGGAGATGCGGTATATACCTGATCAGTCGTTCAACATACCGGAGTCGCTATCACCCGATGAGAAAAGTATGCGCATCATCAGCAACAGCAACTGGCATAAAGACAATTCGCTGCAGCACTATTTTAACCCGAAAAGCGGTACCGTTTTGTGCATCTCATCTCTTACTGATATAGAAGATCTTAAAAATATGCTTGACCGCTGTGACGCATCTACGGTAGTTTATTTTGTGAAGGTGTCCCGGGTATTCAGACACTTTGCACCACTGAGCCTGCTGAGTCGTATTATCTTACAACCTCCCAAAGACAGGCTTTCAAAACTCCGCACCCGCTGGACATTCTCGCCTATGCGCCTGCAAATACAAAAACGGGAAAAGGAAATAGAAGAGATACTGAGCCGCAGCGCAGTTGTAAGCGGAGTGATATGATCGGTGATATTTAGGGTTTTTGTTAATTTCACATAATAACTTTCGTTCAGTCTGCGTTATTTGTCTGCTAACATTACCGGTATGCCTAAATCTTTTATTCTTTCAATAGTTACACTGTTTGTAACGCTTGTATTTTTCTTTTCCTGCAAGAAAAGCAAAAATGCACCGCCACCCGCAAAATATACCGGTTGCCGGATCGCACATATCACCCAGGCAGGTGTTGACACTACTAATAAGACGGTTTATTCGTTTTTTTACAACGATGACGGAACAGTGCATCGCATATATGCTACATACTCTAATTTCGTGGGCTCGGCCAATAATAAATTTTTTCTGTACAAAGACAATTATATCAAGATATCAACTGTTCGTTTTGGAGAAACTTCACCTGCTACTATTGACTCTCTGGCTCTTGACGCACAAAACAGGGTAGTCTTTATTAACCACATTTTCAATGACCCAATTACTCAATATCCCACGTGGGACAACTATCAATACGACAGCTCAGGAAATATGATATTACACACGTCCCGGTTTGAAAGTGACTATACAACTGATACAGCTACCCTTCAATGGCTAAATGGAGATGTGACAGGTTATACAATTAATGCAGGCCCTAATCATGTCGTTACAACATATGCCGATACCTACTCAGATACATTATATAACACAGGCAATATTACTGCCCGCATCATGGATTTTTTGAACTACGGAAGAGCTATTTATACTTCAAAACACTTACAGTCTTCTGAAATATGCACAACTTGTGGAAGAGTATTTATGAATTACACCTACATTTTAGATAGTGCAGGCAAGATCACATT
>Ga0207079_1060_pt1 | contig 19847 bp, 17 predicted proteins | sample Alteio_BWMinHeat_61_FD_153525 | JGI IMG/M metagenome (GOLD analysis project Ga0207079, IMG submission 153525) | Enriched cells from forest soil in Barre Woods Harvard Forest LTER site, Petersham, Massachusetts, United States -... | ecosystem: Environmental > Terrestrial > Soil > Temperate forest >...
CAATACAGCGAAGCGGATAGAATAAACATCTCACAAGCTACTTATGACCTTGTAAAGGATAAATTCATCTGTACAGAACGCGGCGAAATAGACGCCAAACACAAAGGCAAAATGAATATGTATTTTGTGGAAGGGAATATTAACCCAAAGTAAAAAACGAGAGCCTGTTGAGACTCCCGTTTTACAAATGACTTATATACTTCACTAGTCGTGAGAAAATTTAATGTGTACGGCTATTTTCCCATCCTTTTCCTCTTGTATCAGGCAGGTATCTTCCGGCCTTATCCTGGAGTTAGGTGGGAGTTTTAATTTTGCGAATAGCGGCGTTGCCAGTGAATAAGTTGATCCAAATTTATAAAACCTGGAACGATCCTGGAAATAATGAAGCTGACCCGGTTGCTTCTTTTTCATATCATCAGCTTTAAAACTCATTATTAGTATAGATGGATTGGCCTGTTTTATTTCGAAATTTACTATTAATGCTTTTTCAGTGTTTAACAATGTGTCTCCCTGGCATATGCCTGACCCTGGGCATGGTCCTGAAGCCGGATCCTCTGCAGGTGTTGGATCTGTAGGAGTCGGATTAACAGTATTTGTTGCATCTGGTGAGGTTGGGGTAATGGAGTTTGCTGCCGAGGGTTGAGGGGCTTTTACGCCATTAGGGTCTCCATATATTATGTCTGCGGTAACTATAAGAGCATCTTTAGAGTCACCACAACTAGTAATACCGTACATAAAAATCAATACAACTAACGCAAATAATATATTCAAAATTTGTCTGTTTTTCATAACTTGTTTTTTTAGATACCGTTAAAAATCGTTGATTAAGCCGCAAACCTTATCTACTTATTTTTACAAAATATGAAATTATATTTACCATTTATAGTATTTTTAATTTTATTTTTCATCAAAATAAATATAAATGAACTCAATTATAAGATTTTTATTGTATTTATTATTTATTTTTGCCGGAAATATTTTTTTTTTAAACTCATATGGACAAAACTCAAAGTACAAAGCAGATTCTTTAATTAAATTAATCCCTTCCGTTTCTGATACTGAAAAGGTCAACCTGCTACTGGAACTGTCTAAATGTATTGATTGCACAGACTCAACTAAATTAAGTTATGCCGCTAAAGCATCAGATATAGCCGAACAAAAGAAATGGGAAAAGGGGGTATTCAATGCTAATAGAATGACAGGCAATATTTACTTTGACAGTAAAAATTACCAGCTTGCAATTGAATATTTTCAGCGATCAGTTTCAATCGCAAAAATAGCCGGCGATAATTTAAGGCTTGCCAGCGCGCTCGATGATATTGCACAAGCATACACGCAGTCAGCTCAATTTAGCAAAGCTTTAGACTACAATCGGGAATTGCTGGCATTAAATCCTCCTATAAATTTTATTAATGGAGCTCTGGCCAACATAGGAGGTATTTATAAAAATGTAGGAGACTACAATAATGCATTGGTTTACTTTGACAGCTCATTAAAAATAACTGACGAACTTATCAGGACAACAAAAACTATAAATTACAGGTTGCAAAAGGGAGGCCTTTTAGCTGATATTGGCAATATTTATCTTGCTATATCGCAGTATGACAAAGCGCTTGAAAATTATAACAATGCCCAAAAAATAAGCCTGGAAACCAAGAATGATTTTTTGAACGTAGAGGCATTAAGAAGTATTGGCAAAACCTATTATTGCAAAAAGGATTACAACAAGTCAATTGAAAATTATTTGATAGCATTGGCCGATAGCAAACAACTGACAAAACAAATAGATGAAGTAAGGACTCTTAACGAACTTGGAAATGTGTATATGGAAAGCGGGGAAATAGATAAAGCATTGGAGTGCGCGCTCAATGCATTAAATCTGGCTGAAAAAAATAATTATATTGTACAGTTGCCATTAATTTATACCACTTTAGGCAAAATATACACAGCCAGGAAAAAATATACAACTGCCGTAGATTACTTGCAAAAAGCAGTTGCGATATGTGGAAAAAACTGCTCACTTGTCAATGAAAGAGACGCATGGGAAGCACTTCGTAATACCTATGATCAAATGAAACAACCTGCCCGGGCATATGAGGCATACCAACATTTTATTTCCATCCGTGATAGCATATACAACATAGACATCGCAAACAAGCTGATACGTGAGGGCATGGAGGCAGAATTTAGCAGGCAAAAACTGACAACAGCTGCTGAGAACAAGCTCAAAATGCAAAAGCAACAGATATACACGTTCAGCGCTGTAGCGGGGTTGTTGTTGGTGGTACTGCTGTCATTCTTTATTTACCGCAATTACGCCCAGCAAAAACAAGCCAATGTAGTTATCCGGGAAGCTAACTACACTATCGGCAGGGAAAAGCAAAAATCGGAGATGCTGCTGCTCAATACGCTTCCGGGAGATGTTGCCGAAGAGTTAAAAAACAAAGGCAGTGTGAAAGCAAAATTGTTTGAGCATGTAACCATAATGTTCACAGATTTCGTCAACTTCACGGAAGCAGGCGAGCGTTTTTCTCCTGAAGGCCTTGTGACTGAATTGGATAATTGTTTTAAGGCTTTCGATAACATCGTCAGTAAATACAACATCGAGAAAATAAAAACGGTTGGTGATGCATACCTTGCTGTGTCCGGCCTGCCCAACCCTACCCCGGATCATGCAAATGAGATTGTAAAAGCGGCAATTGAAATTCGTGACTTTATGATGGCCAGGAAAAAAGAGTTGGGTGATAATACGTTCGGTATGCGCATTGGTATCCATTCAGGGACTGTTGTAGCCGGTATTGTGGGGGTTAAAAAATTCGCTTATGATATATGGGGTGATGCGGTGAATACTGCTGCGCGTATGGAGCAGTATAGTGATCCCGACAAAATAAATATTTCACAAACTACTTACGAGCTGGTGAAAGATAAATTCTCCTGCATAGACCGTGGCGAAATAGACGCCAAACACAAAGGCAAAATGCGTATGTATTTTGTGGAAAACTGAGCAGCGTTCACTTTTTAACAATTGCCATTAATTTACCAGGGACTACCAGTGCTATCTACAAGGAAAAGCCATATCGTGACAACATCACCTGCAATAACAACCTCAAAATTGTATCCCGGGGTTGGCGCACCACCGCCTGGTATGAAAATAACGGTGTCAGTTGGAAGGCCTAAAAGACCAAAATTTGCTTGAACAAGTGCATAAGGTACATCAAAATGATAAACAGGTGGTACCGGAGTACCATCCGCAGATACCCCATTGATTATATCATTAAAAGTATAAGTCTGCCACGGTTGACTTGCTTGCAAATCACTCAAATTAAAGGTCATAGCAAGCATATTTTGGCGGAAGAATTCACTAAACACTACTTGAAATGTTACAGGTGTCCCGGGGCCACCCAATTTACTGCTAATTGGGTTCGCCGAATACTCGCAAATTCCCATCCCGGCACACATCATTCCATCACCCTTATTTGATCCTAAAAGCACATAACCACCTATCACTGGTGAGCTAGGTAATGGCTGAGGGTTATCAATAATATCGATTATTATAACGGGAGATGCAGTAGATATAACGGGAGATGCAGTAGATCTTCTAGGCATAAAAAATGTTTAGTATGAGTTTAACAATAACGTGCTGAAATTCATAATAATTTTATAAATTTCTAACAAGGTATAAAATAATATTTATTAAATCAAATTTATTTATATTATTTTTAAAAAAACATACAATTTAGAAATCACATGTGTTGGCGATATAATATAGCTTTCTTTGTCTTGTTATCATATAGCATCCTATTTTCTTACCGGCTTTTCGGACAACCAAATACTAATAATGCTGACTCTCTTAAGGCGATTGTAAATAATTTAAAAACGGATTCTGAAAAAGTAAACATATTATTAACAATATCATCAATGACAGATTGTTCTAATACTACTGCCAAGCTGAGTTATGCAGATGAGGCGCTGAAACTTTCTGAAAAAATAAACTGGAACTATGGCATAATTATGGCTAACAGCGTGCTTGCTTATATTAACAAGGATTGTAGGAACGATCATGCTGCAGCAATTAAGTGTTACGAAGGCATGGCTGCTGCAGCCAAAAGATCGGGAGATGAGTTACAATATGCATACGCTTTGGAGTTCATAGCAATGGTCTACGTAAAAGACGCCCAATATAGCAAAGCGTTAGATTATTATAGATTAGCTGTGGAGACAAAGACGGAATTGGGTAGTATAAGTGCCTTGGGTAATATGGGGTTCATGTATGCAAATATCGCGGACTATTCCAAGGCTTTGACATGTTATGACAGTGCATTAAAAATGCAGGAGGAATTTATCAGGCGATCAGCGGGCAAAGACACTGCCGCTATTTTGCAGAAAGCAGGGCTGTTAATTTTCATAGCAGATATTTATTTGAAGATCCAAAATTTTGATAAAGCATTTGAAAACTATAGCATGGTGCTGCAACTAAGCGAGCCGCGAAAAAACAAAACATTGGCAATTTGGGCATTGACAGGAATAGCTAAAGTGAGTCACGGTAAAAAAGAGGATGCAAAGGCTATTGAATATTATAACAGGGCATTGGAAGATTGCAAGACGCAACATGATCTCCCTGATGAAGCAAATATTTATACGCAACTCAGTAACATTTACCTCGAAAAAGGAGCCGTGGATAGCGCCACAAACTATGTACATAAGGCCTTGACGCTGGCAGAGGATAAATCTTTTAATGGCCAGCTACCGAATATCTTAACAACGTTTGGTAAAATATACATTCTGCAAAAAAAATATAACGATGCAATTCCTGCTCTTCAAAAAGCAGTGGATTTATCTGAAAAGACAGGGGCATTAGACGATGAAAAGAATGCCTGGGAAACATTGAGTACCACCTACCAACTGATAAAACAACCTGGTAAAGCTTTAGATGCTTATAAACATTTTATCTCTCTTCGGGATAGCGTGTACAACATTCGGAAGGCAAACGAGATCACACGCATAGATCTGCAGTCAGAATTTGACAGGCAGAAACTGGTTGAGAATGCAGCGAACAAGTTAAAAATGCAAAGACAAAAGGCCTATACCTACAGCGGCTATGCCGGGCTGCTAATGGTATTACTGCTCTCCTTCTTCATTTACCGCAACTATAGCCAGCAGAAAAAAGCAAACATAGTTATCAGCAGTGCTAACTACGCTATTAATAAAGAAAAACAAAAAGCAGATATGCTGCTGCTGAATATATTGCCCGAAGAGGTAGCCACAGAATTAAAAACAAATGGCAATGTGCGGGCAAAGCTGTTTCACAATGTGACCGTTTTATTTACAGATTTCGCCAACTTCACCGAAGCAGGCGAACGGTTCTCACCGGAAGACCTGGTAGCGGAGCTCCATAATTGCTTCCAGGCATTCGATGAAATTATCGGCAGGTATAATATTGAGAAAATAAAGACCGTGGGCGATGCTTACCTGGCAGTATCAGGCCTTCCGAATCCTAACCTAAATCATGCTGCGGATATTGCAAATGCAGCCATTGAGTGCCGCAACTTCATGATAGCCCGCAGGAAAGAACTTGGCGACCGAACTTTTGCCATGCGCATAGGCATCAACTCAGGGACAGTTATCGCCGGAATTGTGGGTGTTAAAAAGTTCGCTTACGATATATGGGGCGATACGGTAAATACTGCAGCACGTATGGAGCAATATAGCGAACCGGATAAAATAAACATTTCACAAACCACTTACGAACTTGTGAAGGACAAATTCACATGCATAGACCGCGGCGAAATTGACGCAAAGCACAAAGGTAAAATGCATATGTATTTTGTGGAAAAAAGCGTGTAGTGTTACTTCGCTATCCTGCAGCTATTTATCTTTCCCCTTCTCACCATTATCTTTGGGCGGCTCATCCTTTGGCTGATCATTCTTGGGAGTATCTTTCCCTCCGTTATCCTTGGGGGCGTCCTGCTCTTTTTCCTTACCCTTTGGGTTATCAGAGCCCTTATCACTGTCCTTATCGCTATACTTGGTTTTGTTTTTATACTTTACATTGCCTTTTTCCTCAGGTATGTTCTTTATATGGTGCCTGCTTAGCCTCCTTCTGTCTTTCTTTGTTCTGTTCTTAAATTCAGTATGTCCTGTGTTCCATTTCTTCAGTCTTTCACGCCGTTTATGTTTAAATAGCTTAAAATGATGTTTTTTATGTTTTCCCGGATAATAGGACGCCGGAGCCGATATATTCAGCATCAATATGGCAATAAGAATAGCTATTATCTTTTTCATACTATTTTTCCGCTGACAAAAATATAAAAAACAATTACTAAACAAACCTCTGGCGAATGTAAACGTTTTTGGACATTATCCGGATACCCTTGAAAACTTATATTGCTGAAATAACACAAAGGGCATCACTATCCCAAGAGTAAAAAGCGGGTCTAAGTAGCGGAGCAAAACCGTTGTAGAGAAAACACTGAATAACAGGTACCCGAAATAAAACAGGCTCCAGATATAAAATAAGCTCCTGGCATATTTATCGGTCTTCCGCCAAATTTTCAGATTTTTAAATAAAAAGGCAAAAATAAGTACCAAATTTACAAGGTTAAGTATAAAAAATATCGCGGGGTATATGGCAATGATCTTTTTTTGCAAGCCTGGGAACCTGCAATACAAATGGTCCGATTCTAATCCATACCATTGCCGGGAGCCAATAGTTAATATAGAATGCCAGCCATCATAGTTAGTCAACGCCTCCGGGTCAGGGTATAAAAAATTGATGAAATTGGGAGCCATAAAATAACGGGCATAAGCCATAGGATTATGTTTGATTATGGACCACCCAAATTCGCTCAAAGGCCGCGAGGCGAGCCACCATTCCCGGTAATAAATATTTTTCGTGTACTTAAGGCGGGCATATAAATATATTTTAAGGGGCGAAGTCTTATCCCAGATATACTTAGTGCCCACATAGTTAGGCGTATACACAGAGTCTATTACCCGTTTTACAAACCGGTCCACAAGCTCGCTCTCTATAGATGGGAAATCGTCTTTGTCCACCTTGATCTCCTTATAATAGCACAAAACATTGTTGGCTATTTGCCACCCTGAAAAACCGGAAAATATAGGCTCCCCTGTTTCTGCCTTTATCAGGTTTTTTTGCCGCTCTACAGAAAAATAAATAACACTAATAGTTATAGCAATTCCAGCTAATTTATATAATACCCGTCCTCTTGAAAACGTAAAAGCCGCGACGCCGACCAGCGGAAAAAAAAGAGCGGTATACCTAACCTGGAAACATAAAACCAAAAAAACGGCCTGCAATATCAATGCAGGCCAGTTATGCTTTTTAATAGCCCAAAAACAAAGAGTAAACCACACAACAGTCAGGGAACAAAAAAGGCTGTCGCTGGAAATAAGGTTAGCCTGGAATATCAGTACCGGGTTAACTAAAGCAAGATAAAAAGCAACCTTCTTAAACTTTTCAGGAAACCCGAATAAATGATCACAGCTAAAGAAACAAAACAAAGTGCTCAGGAAAAATAAAAGGTATTGTGCAAACACAACAAAATTCGCGCTGCCGGATATGTAGTGCATCAGCATTAAAAAGATCGGGTAACCTTTAGGCCGGAAAGTAATATCAGAGTTGATCATGGCGTCGCCTATGTAGGTAAACGAATCGCCGAAAAAATCCGGTAAAGGAAAGAAAAACTTCAGTGCAAGGTATAACACCGCAAATACCGCAACGGCTATGATTAGCAGCCGCTTTTGACTAAGCAGGTATTTAAAAAAAATATTTCCGGGAACTTTATCCAACATCCAAAACTGCTATTTAAGTAAATGTATAATAAAAGTGAATGACGGGAAAATAATCAATCCTAAAGGACAAGATAAAACAAAAAAGACTGCCCGGAAATGAGCAGCCTTTCTGTGTTCCTTTTGTTTATTTTATTCAATCGTGATGGTGGTGCCTTCCTTCTTTTCATTTGTGGAGACGTTGATACTGCTCAATACTCCTTTTTTGAACTGTAGTTGCAAAGTAATATCTGCATACGTATACCTGAGTGAGTTTCCGGACGACTGTAAATACATGCTGGCTGGGTTGCCAAGTATGTTGATCGCGTCTTTCATGGAGGTTGTGCCCATTTCTAACAATGCCAGGTAATGGTTTTCCCAGTTTTGTTTTTGTTTTTCGTGGCTATTGTAACTGAGGTTCTTTAGCTTGTTGGTTTTCATGTCCCACCTGAAATAAATATCCTCATCATCGTTTTTGTATTGCCAGTATTCTTCACCGGTCTTGTTATTGATGGTGATGATGGTAGCTTCTCCAAAGATCTCCTTTACATGCTGCGTGGAAACATTATCAGGCAACAACTTCATCAAGCGATTTAATTCTTTCCCGGAATTGTTGATGTTAGCCATCAGGCTAAAACTGATGCAAAGCATCGCGGCGAGCAATAATGTGGTTCGTTTCATAAATATGTGTTTTGGTTTTTAATGTAACGAGCCCTGCCAAACTGTTAGTATGTTCATTGCCATAATAGGTTTCACTTTAACATTTCAAATACAATAATGTTTTTTGAAGTTAAAAGTCAAAAGTTATCCCGATAGCTATCGGGATAAATGTTGAATGTTGCAGATATATCAATGCCCCATGCCCCAAATATTTTTTATGTACCACTATTAAAAATTGCGAGCGATTTTTATACTGAAAATCAGCGTTTTGTGTTGCCTTGCTCTTTTAACTGATGCCCCATTGTTACCCTATGAGGGGAAACCCCGACGCTAAAGGGAGGTGTTTATTTACAACCTGCTTTGGGGCAAATTCAAATTGCCGGATATCCCACACCCCATGCCTCAACTTTTTTATTGCCCCACTATAAAAAATTGTGGACGATTTTTTATCTGATAATCAGCCATTTGTGTTGGCCGCATCAGATAACGGATGCCCCATTGTGACCCTACCGGGTAATTGCCTGTTTTTTCTGCCAGGCAATCCGGTTATAAAATTTGACCTGACTTGTAAAGAACTGCCCGATTGATGGATGCCCTAATGAGTACCGCAATCAAGCAAGGGCTTAGATTGTAAACAAATTATATCACCCTTCCAGGGTTTATCATTATATGGGATGAATTTTCTATAATAATATCATCCTTTCAGGATTTACACCGTCTCGCATAAAGTTACGATTGGTAATTAGAGTGGCAAAGACATATTTGGCATGATACTGTTACCAGCGTATAATGATGCAAAAAAGATTGCAGGATGGGCGCGGGTTTGAGCGGTTTGGGGAGCTAAAAAAAGCTGCTTTATATCCCGCCGGGAATGCTAATACCATTTGGACTTTAAAAACACACCGTGTGAAATTTAAACCGTTGAAACGGTTGCATTCATCTGTGCTTTTATACCCAAGGTTAAAACCTTGGGCTATGGTGCAGTTTAGATGTCTAAATGGTATAACCCTGCTGCCGAACAACAAGGAGCTGCGGAATTGTTATTTACAATTCCTGTTGGAAATTATTGTTGGAGTTGGGGAAACGGGTATTATCTATTAGCCCTGGTAATAAACACCGGAACCGGTATGGGGCGAATTAATTGTTTTTTCTGCAACATCTTGTAAACCATCCGCACTAAGATCAAAGTCACCATTTTTTTAATTAGTTTTTGTAGTCAGAAATATTTTTGATGCAGCAAATGTAGGTGCATCTTCAAACCGCACCTAAAAATTGGGGTAAATGGGGGTTATTTTGGGGTGTAATAAGCATACCCAGAGTTCGACCAAGAACACACCCTATGCCCCTGCCCAAACGCCAACTTTTTATATCCCTTATTTTCCGTTAAGTTTGTAAGCAGTTTAGAATAAAGTTTGGCTAAAGCCATATAGTAGTATTATTGAATCCACGACTTAAAAGTCGTGGCTAATGATTACTAGTTTGTTAGCTATGTGCAAACTTTTAGGTTTTGACCTTTAACTTTTGACTTCATTAATGAGTGACAATTATATAGTTTCAGCCAGGAAATACCGGCCGCAGACGTTTGATACGGTTATCGGGCAGGAGCATATCACTACCACGCTGAAGAATGCCATCAAAAACCAGCACCTGGCACATGCTTACCTGTTTTGTGGCCCTCGTGGTGTGGGCAAGACCACTTGTGCGCGTATACTGGCAAAGACTATCAATTGCCAAAATCCAACCGCCGATATGGAAGCCTGCGGCGTATGCGATACCTGTGTGAGCTTTAAGAATAACGGGTCGTTCAACGTCTTTGAACTCGATGCTGCCAGCAACAATTCTGTGGACGACATACGCGAACTCACCAACCAGGTACGCTTTGCTCCACAGCATGGCAAGTACAAGGTATACATAATAGATGAGGTGCACATGCTGAGCCAGGCGGCGTTTAACGCCTTCCTGAAAACGCTGGAGGAGCCGCCATCGTATGCCATCTTTATCCTTGCCACCACTGAGAAGCATAAGATACTGCCTACCATACTGAGCCGGTGCCAGATATTTGACTTCAGGCGTATCACCACGCACGATATTACGGAGCACCTGCAAAGCATAGCCACCAAAGAAGGCATGGTAGCGCAGGAAGCCGCCTTGCATATAATAGCGCAGAAAAGCGAGGGTTGTATGCGCGACGCGCTCTCTATGCTCGATAGGATAGCCAGCTTCACTAATGGTATGCTCACTTACAGCAATACCATGGAGCACCTGAACCTGCTGGATGCTGACTTCTACTTCCGCTTCACCGATAATATGCTGAGCCAGGATGTGGGCGCTACCCTTCTGCAACTCGACCAGGCGCTGGAAAAAGGTTTTGAGGGCGATGTGATCATCAACGGGCTTGCTGAGCATTTCCGTAACCTGCTGCTGTGTAAAGACAGCCGCATGGCCAGGCTGCTGGATGTGCCTAACGACCTGCGTCCATTATATAATGAAAAAGCTAATCAGACTCCTCCTTCCTTCATACTATCAGCGCTGAATGTGATCAATGATAGCGAACTGAATTACAAAACGGCTACTAACAAACGCCTGCATGTGGAAATGTGCCTGATAAGGCTATGTTTTCTGCTGCAGAGCCTCACCCCCGAGCTACGCTCCTTCCCTGGCGGGAACTCCAAGGGAGAGGGAGGAAGCCTCACCCCGACCCTCTCCAAGGGAGAGGGAGGTATAGCGCAAGATGGGAGCGATTTAAAAAAAAACATTAGTAGCGTAAATAATACACCATTAGTTAGTGAAATAGCAGGAATAAACACTGTAGTTAAACAAGAAATAATTATTGAAAATCAACAAGTTGAATCAAAAAATAAAATCGAGCCTAACTCCATCCCAACTCCACCGATAACTGAGACAAAACAACCACCTTCCCTTGTTGCTACTTCACAAAGCACCCCTCCTCCTTCGGGCAGCCGCAGGCTTAGTAAGAATATGCTCGATGATATAACCCAAAAAGTAAGCGATGCAGCAACACGTAAAGAGCAGGAAAAAAATGAACTGACAGCTGAAATAGCACAACAGCTTTTTGATAAATACAAGCAGCAGCTACTGTCTGCAGGCAAGAATGTGATACAAGCCCAGTTCAGCATGATGCGGGTAGAAGTATTGCCGCCGGACGAGGTGCGCATCATATCGCCCAGCGAGCTTACAGATACGTATGCCAAAGAACAGCGCACGCAGCTCATCGACTTTTACCGTGCCGAAACAAAAATGATGGTGCGTATTACGATGGAGATACAGGAAGACGAAGCCGTAAAAGCGGCCCAAAACACCGTAGTGCTCAGCAAAAGCGAGATGTTTGACGCTATGGCTGCTAAAAACCCATCTCTGGGCAAGCTGAAGGATGCACTGGGAATGACTATTGAGTATTAAACCCCTGACCCCTAAAGGGGGACAATTAATTTAGCTTTATGGTAGCTTTGAAAATATGAATTTCATTCAGCTAACTGGAATTAGGAATTTGTAATTGGGAATTAAGGAGTTGTCTAAACCATTAGTGGTAGCAAAACAATCCAAAAGCATTTTTTGTAATTATTGAAAAAAGATAGAATAATTATTACCTTTATAGTATAAGATGTTTATCAACTAATAATAATCTTTTACTTTTCACCTGCATGAACAAAAATATTGTTACTATATAAAAAACGACACAATGAATTTATAGCTAAAAATAAAAAAATATTTACCCATCCTTTTAAAACCGAAAGTTAATGAAAAACCTTATCAACTTACTAATTCTTATTAGTTTATCATTAAGCTCCAATGCCTCTACAAGTATTACCACAACAAGTGTTTCTGGCCACTGGACACTAGTGGGTTCTCCTTATTTAGTTTATAATAATATTCAGGTCAATAGCTCACAATCTCTAAAAATTGACCCGGGAGTACAGGTCATTTTCCAGGGATCGTATGGATTGATTGTCAATGGTATTTTGTCTGCTGTTGGTACAGCCAGCCAACCGATAAATTTTACAGTAAATGACACAACTGGATGGTCGACTGATAGTACGAGCACTACGGGTGGATGGCATGGTATTGTCTTCCAACCTTATAGTGGTACAACTGACACATCTTCTTTTCAGTATTGCAATGTTTCCTATACGAAATTTGACTCATTAGATTATTTCTCAACATACAATCGAGCACTATATGTATATAGGCCCCTGCCAATTAAAAATTGTAATTTTTTTAAAAATAAATCAAATCCAAAGGTATCAATAGATCTTTTTGAATTTAGGGCACCCTGTGAAGTATCAGGCTGTAATTTCTATCAAAATGTTGTCTACCTTAATTCTTTAATATTTTTTTACTTTCCGACTTATTGCCACAACAATAAATTTTATTATAACCGAATGGGTGGTAGTGTAATTAACGCTTATTGCTCGAATTTCATATTTGAGAATAATGAACTTAATAATAATGTTCAGATCGCAAATTTAGGGGCATCTGGATCAATTGCAATCCATTGCAATCATGGAATTGTCAAAGGGAATATCATCCATAATAATACCAACTATGCCGACGCTGCAATAGCATGCACTGGTGGTTTCGTAAGTATTGATGGAAACAATATATGCAACAATCAGCATGTTAGTTCTGCTTGTGGAATTAACGACGGTGGCGGCGGATTAAATTTAATATGTGAAGGAGGTATACCGGACAGCACCCTATATACGGTAAACAATAATGTAATAGCAAATAACTATTCTGCCATGCATGGAGGTGGAATAAACATAAATAACGTAAGAGCAATAATAACTAACAATCAAATAATCAATAACAAATCGTTCGATGGAGGAGGCATATATTTTTTTCTGGCAGATACCTCCAGTTATTTGGTTGTTAAAAACAACATATTGCTGGGAAATGAAACTATTCCATATTCATCTTTAACCTATCCAAATATTTCGGGATTTAGCGCGGCTGGAAACCATATTGAATATGACCATAATTGGTCTCTACATAGTACCCAATTTGAAATGACTGATATTGAAGGTTATTTTATCTTATCTGGAGATACAACGACAAATGTTGTTGGCATTTCACCGGGTCTAATAGCCCCCACATTAACTGCAGATGTTTCAGAAAGCGCGGTAAATGCCAATTTTGGTTTATTACCGACTTCCCCCTGCATCAATAAAGGGGATACCGCCGGAGTTTATCTGGATTCTTTTGATTTTGCCGGTAATCCTAGAATTGCAGGAGGTAAAATTGATATTGGAGCGTATGAATTTTGTGTTAGTCGTATATTAGGTCTCACAAATTTTTGTGTCAAATCATCAGTAATTTTAAGCGACAGCACGGTTGGTGGAATATGGACAAGCTCCGACTTATCTATTATTGCTATTGATTCTGTTTCAGGATTAGCTACGGGTGTTTCAAATGGCATTGCGAATATCAGCTACTCTGTGGGTACTTTTCGTTCAATTTCTAATGCTATTGTTAATCCATTACCAAATTCAGGTATAATCAATGGTGACAAGATTGTTTGTACCGGTGCGACAATTGCGTTAGTGGATTCTATTTCTGGTGGTTCATGGACTGCCAGCAATAGTAATGCGACTATTTCGGGAGGATTACTTAGCGGAGTTTATACGGGAGTTGATTCAATTAATTATAGCGTTAAAAATTCTTGCGGTACAGCGATAACCTCTATAACAGTATCTATTAATGCAATGCCAATACCTATAACCGGGTCTATCAATATTTGCCAAGGAGACACCACATTATTAAGTGATCCAGGAGGTGGCATATGGAGCAGTAGCAACCAGCAAGTTGCAACTGTTGATGAAGTTACAGGTGTAGTCATGGGTATATCGGCTGGTACTTTATCGATCGGTTATACTCTAAACACCGGTTGTGCAACAAGTACCATACTAACAGTGAATCCTTTGCCTTACCAAATAACAGGAGCGGTGAATGTCTGCCTGAAAGACACCATAACCTTGAGTGACTCTACGACAGGTGGTATTTGGAGCAGTAATGATGCGAATATTGCCGTAATTGATGTTAATTCGGGTGTCGTTGTTGCAAAATCATTAGGGTCACCTATATTCACTTATACAATACCCACAGGCTGTAGCGCCACTAAAACTGTGACGGTTGATTTATGCCCAATGCCGGTGAGCAATTCCAAATTTGAAATTTTTCCAAACCCAGCGGGCACAGAACTAACAATAATATCGACAGATGTAATAAGGCAGTTAACAATTATCAACATCCTGGGTCAAACAATATACAGTCATTACTATAACTCTAATCAAGTACAAATAGACGTAACAAGCTTTCCAAATGACCTATATGTCATAAAAATTAACGGTTCGGACGTCAGTAAATTTGTGAAACTGTAGTTAATACATTCAAAATAAATGTAATCTTCAAAATCCCAATTACAAATCCCCAATTACTAATTCCATAAAAGATTAATTACTTTTGACGCTTAAAATCCAGAACAATATTTTATGGCAGAAGCAATACGAATGCCGTTACTGAGCGATACGATGAAGGAGGGTGTGATAGCCGAGTGGCTCAAAAAAGTGGGCGATACAGTAAAAGCTGACGATGTAATAGCAGAAGTGGAAACCGACAAAGCCACTATGGAGGTAATGCCTTATGTAGATGGCACGTTGCTGTATATAAGTGAAAAGGGCAAGGGTGTGCCGGTGAACGGCATTATGGCTATAGTTGGCAAGCCAGGAGAGGATTTTCAGGCGCTGCTGGATCAGGAAAAGGGAGGAGCCGCCCCAGCCCAACCCAAAGGAGAAAGTGATGCAAAGCAGGAGGCTACCAAACAAGAAGCACCTAAACAGGAACAGCCCAAGCCGCCGACCCAGGAACCGGCTAAACAAACTGCACCCCAAGCACAAGCGCAGGAACCTGCCCAACAAGTCCAACCCCAGCCTGCCGCGCAGCCACAGCAGGCACAACCGGCTACCGATAATGACGAACGAGTAAAAGCTTCCCCCCTTGCCAAAAAACTGGCACAGGAAAAGGGAGTAGATATACAGGCTATAAAAGGCAGTGGCGATAGTGGCCGCATCATAAAAAGAGATGTGGATAGTTTTACCACGGCTGCCGCAAAGCCACAGCCACAAAAGGCTACCATGCCTATGCTGCCTGCCATGCCGGCGGGTACAGAAAGACATACGGATATACCGTTGACACAAATGCGCCGGATCATAGCCCAGCGCCTTGTCGAAAGCAAGTTTAGCCGGCCTCACTTTTACCTGACCATGAGCATGACCATGGATAAAGCTATGGAGGCACGTAAGTCTATTAACGAAGTATCGCCGGTAAAAGTATCATTCAATGATATGATCATAAAAGCATGTGCCATGGCATTGCGTCAACACCCGGCGGTAAACAGCTCGTTTATGGGCGACTTCATCCGGCAGAACCACCATATACATGTGGGCACCGCAGTAGCCGTTGACGAAGGGCTGATAGTACCAGTAATAAAGTTTGCCGACCAGAAGTCGTTATCACAGATAGCACAAGAAGCCAGCACATTAATTGACAAAGCACGCACAAAAAAAATACAACCCCAGGAGTTTACCGGAAATACATTTACGATTTCTAATCTCGGCATGATGGACATAGATGAATTCACTGCCATCATCAACCCACCGGATAGCTGCATCCTGGCCGTTGGCAAGATCACCCCGACCCCAGTAGTGGAAAATGCGGCAGTTGTAGTCCGCAATATCATGAAGATAACACTCAGCTGCGACCATCGCTGTGTAGACGGCGCAGTAGGCTCCAGGTTCCTGCAAACGCTGAAGATATTTATAGAGAACCCGGTAACTATGATGGTGTAAAAGCCTCACCCCCGCGAGCTACGCTCCTTCCCTTGCAGGGAACTTCAAAGGAGAGGGTGAGGTCGAATGAGTAGTTACATAACCGCATTTGTAAAAGAATCGTAAATTTGGTAGTAACATTTTTCTGCAAATGAACTACACGATTGAATTAGAGCAGGAAGCAGATGGACGCTGGTTAGCCGAAGTGATCAATTTACCCGGAGTGCTCACCTATGGTAGTACGCGCGAGGAAGCTATCTCAAGGGCACAGACTCTTGCTTTGCGGGTTGAAGCCGAGAAGCATTAGCTGTATACTTGCCGAGTTATACTGCCTGGGCCATTTCATTTTTAGCCGGCATCGGCACAATTTTCAGAAAGTAGTAGATGATAAAGGGGATTGTACCTAAGAATACGAATAGCAGTATCCACATCACTTTCTCGCCCTCGGATTTCGTGACATATTTTACCGCATGAATGATATAGTAAATGATAAGACTGAGTTTTATTATAACCAGCAACATCAAAAGCGCGAAAAACCTGAAGTTAAATAGCTTTGAAAAATAAAGATGAACAAACTCATGGGGGTCACCGCTTTGTGATGTGTGGTAAATGAGGTCAGGAAGTATAGACAAATAAACAAAAACCAGGCACATACCCAGAAATAGTGGCATGAATGTGCATATTCCCAGAAAAATCTTTGCACCGTTTGACATAGAGCGCATTTTTCATAAAGTTAGTAAATAAACAGGCCGCACATAATTATTCATTATTTAACACAGGTATTATTTGAAAATGAAGCCCATTATTCAGGGGCTTCGTATATTAGTGCGTAATCCATATTAGCACACTTGAAACACATCTGCTCCTGCATATTCCTTGTAGTTTTTTGCACAGATATTCATGCACAGGATGACTACGAGATACAGGTATACGCAGCACAGACCATGGAAAAAGGATGTACCATGATAGAACTGCACAGCAACTATACTTTTGGCGGGCAGGTAAATACACAGGATGGAGTGCTTCCTACCCACAACATACTCCATGAAACGATAGAGATAACGCATGGCTTTACCAACTGGTTTGAAACCGGTTTTTATTTTTTTAATGCCATAGGCTCTGATAACCGTACCACTTTTGTAGGCAGCCATATAAGGCCGAGGGCGATGATACCGGAAAGCTGGCACTGGCCTTTGGGAGTTAGCCTTTCAGCAGAAGTGGGATACCAGAAACCGCAATACAGCACGGATGACTGGACGATGGAAGTAAGGCCAATCATAGATAAAACATGGAAGAAATTTTATGTTTCCTTCAACCCGACTTTTAATAAGTCGCTACATGGACTGAATGAAAAAAAGGGATTTCAATTTTCTCCGAATCTCAAGGCTAGCCATAAAGTAACCAGGATGGTAGCCATGGGTTTTGAATATTACGGCTCAGTGGGAAAAATAACTATGTTCGACCCTATACAGCAGCAGCAGCACCAATTATTTTTTGCCATTGATCTTGAATGGTCACCCTTCTGGGAATTTAATGCCGGATATGGTTTAGGTTTTACAAACGCTACCGATAATGATATTCTAAAAGTAATAATCGGCTACCAGCTTCACAAAAAGATAAAGAAAGGAACCGTCATAAGAGACCCTTAACTTAAAGAAGAAGCCCCGGCAAACCGGGGCTGAAATGAGAAATGGCAGCGCATACTATTATACCAGTGTGGCTGATACCAGCGTCTTCTCACAGTTGAACAGCTTGCCTACCAGGCAAGCAATATGAGCTTCTTCTGCCAGCTTTTTAAATTCATCAGCAGCTATACCAGGTACTTTGCCAGTTACGGTGAGTTCGCTTTTGGTAATAGTACCATTGTCGAGGGTAATGTCACATCTCGTTTCCAACTGCTGGGGAGTATGATTAGCACCTACTAGAAGAAAACTCAGCTTCATGGTATAGCAGCCTGCATGTGCTGCTGCTAAAAGTTCTTCCGGGTTAGTGCCTGGCCCATCTTCAAAGCGGCTTTTCCAGGAGTATTGCGTTTGGTTGAGTACGGTGCTTTGTGTAGTTAAGGTACCACTGCCTTCTTTGCCGGTGCCTTTCCATTCGGCGGTTGCGTTGCGTTTCATAATAATTATTTTATATTTTAGAACGGCAAAGATAGTCTCATCTTTGTTGTATTCAAATGCATTTATGTTATGTCCATATCAAGAATTGATAATCGTAGCTTTTCTTATTTTGGTGCATTCAATGATGGACGAACAGATGTACAATATTGCGAAAGTGGGAGTGCCAAAGTAAACAACCAGCACCAAGGCAGTGTACTGGCCAAAGCTAAAGTAACCGGTAAGGTTAGCGTTACGGTTTAACCACGCGACCAATGCGCATAACAACAAACATAGAAAAGCAATTTCACAAACAATCCTGGGGCGGGAAAAATATTTTCTGTTGATAAGAATACGGTTAAGTACACAACTTATTATTAAATAGCCGCTTCCAATGAGATAACCATACAAAATTACACCAAATTGGTCCCAACCGATAGCCCTGATCATTAATATAGCTGGTATTAATAGGCAGAGTATCAGAAAAGACAGGTCGAGGTATTTAAATATCAGTAGCCATTTCATCCTCGCAACAATAACTATACAAAGATGTAAATATTTTAAGAATTTATCTCATATTCATGTAACGATCCCAATTCCCGGTTATGCGAATGCATCCCTTTTTGGGACAAATTCCCAATTCCACACTAACTTAGCACCTCTTATGCAAAAAATACTTGTCGCCAATCGTGGCGAGATAGCAATGCGCGTGATGCGCACTGCCAGGGAAATGGGCATTAAAACAGTAGCTGTATACTCAGAGGCCGACAGGAACATGCCCTTTGTGCGTTATGCCGATGAAGCCATATGCATAGGCCCTGCCCCATCTTCCCAATCATACCTGCGCGGTGAAAAAATAATAGCAGCAGCAAAAAAAACAGGTGCGGAGGGTATTCATCCCGGTTATGGATTCCTGAGTGAGAATGCTGCTTTTTCGAAAGCTGTATCTGATGCAGGGCTGACATTCATAGGGCCTTCAGCCCAATCTATAGAAATAATGGGCAGCAAGATAGGCGCAAAGCAAGCCGCAAAGCAATTTAGCGTGCCTATGGTGCCGGGAACCGAAGAGCCGATAAGTGATATTAATGAAGCAAGAAAAATAGCCAACAAAATAGGTTACCCTATACTGGTTAAGGCATCTGCAGGCGGTGGCGGCAAGGGTATGCGCGTAGTGAATAATGACGGGGAATTTGAAGAGCAGATACGCACTGCAAAGAGTGAGGCGCTGAGTGCATTTGGTGATGACGCTGTATTCATAGAAAAGTACGTGGGCGCACCACGTCATATAGAGATACAACTGATGGGCGACCAGCATGGCAATTATGTGTACCTGTTTGAGCGGGAATGCAGCATACAGCGCAGGCACCAAAAACTGATAGAAGAAGCCCCTTCAAGCTGCCTGACGCCTGACATACGTAAACAAATGGGCGAATGTGCTGTAGCTGTAGCACGGTCGTGC
>Ga0207079_1064_pt1 | contig 19110 bp, 21 predicted proteins | sample Alteio_BWMinHeat_61_FD_153525 | JGI IMG/M metagenome (GOLD analysis project Ga0207079, IMG submission 153525) | Enriched cells from forest soil in Barre Woods Harvard Forest LTER site, Petersham, Massachusetts, United States -... | ecosystem: Environmental > Terrestrial > Soil > Temperate forest >...
GATGTAATGCGGCCATCTATGCTGGAAGGTGGCCTTGAGGTGATACAATATAACTGCAACCGCAAAAGCCTTGACCTGGGCTTGTTTGAATACGGTAATGTATATGCCAAAGCGGATGATAAATATGTGCAGGAATCGCGCCTTGCCGTATGGGTAACGGGAAATGTAAGCAGCACACAATGGAACCAGAAAGCCCTGCCGGCAAATATCTTTCACGTGAAGGGTATCATCAGTAATCTCGTTAGTTACAGCGCTATAAAAAATACATCGGTATCCTATAACGAGCATGGTGAGATAATATGGAAATGGAAAAACCAGGTATTGTGTATTGCTGCCAGGGTTTCCTCCGCAAGGCTGCGAGAATTTGATGTAAAGCAGGATGTTTACTTCGCTGAAATTCACTGGGACAACTGGCTGAAGGCGCAAAGTGCAGCAAAGACAACTTATAAAGAAGTGCCTAAATTCCCTGCTGTACAGCGCGATATAGCCATTGCACTGGATAACCATGTATCTTACAGGCAGGTGCAGGAAATTACCGAGCAACTGAAACTGGACGCATTGCAGTCGTTTGGTTTGTTTGATATATTTGAGAGCGAAAAGTTAGGGAAGGAAAAAAAATCTTATGCTTTAAGTTATACATTTCAGTTACAAGACCGTACTTTAACAGATGCAGAGATCGAGCAGATCATGAAGCAGTTGATGGAGGCATATAAAAACAAGCTTAGTGCGCAAATTCGTGAATAATGCAGGCTATTGACCAACTGAATAAAAAACTGGACGCGCTGCTGAAAAAGTATGCGGCAATGGAGTCGGAGAACAAACGGCTCAAAGACACTATTGCCAGCCAGATAAAGGCTACAGAGAAACTGAATAAAAGGCTTGCGTCCATGGACCAAAACATGGTGAGCGTAAATTTAGGCACAGGTGTTGTTGATGAAGATGAAAAGGATAATATGCGCAAGCAACTGGATAGTGTAATAGGGGAGATAGATAAAATACTGAACACGCTGAATGACTAAGTGGAATAAATATTTACCGGTTATTTTACTTGCATTGTGCAGCGTAAGCTGGGTAGCGTGTACACAGCAACGGCAGCCATGCCTGACGCCAAAAATTGCCAGCCTGATCATGGAGACCATTCACTTTAAAACGGACACCTCAACAGTATTCGTAGATACCGCCCTGCCTTCCGGGCTGTTCATACCTCTGACAAATATTGGCATTGACAGTATTAAATATCCTTTAGGATCGACATTTACATTATCCCTTTCTCCTGATACTACTATTTGCCAATGGCGCTTTACGAGTGATACACTTAATGCAGTGGCCTATTACGACACGTTTACTTTTTACTACCAGCGGAAGCTGCAGTTTTTATCAAACGCATGCGGGTATACCGACTTTTATTCGATAGATTCTGTGCACACTACCCATCATATCGTCGACTCACTACATATTATTAATACAAGCGTAACTAATAATGTCAATACAAAGCATTTGCAGGTATATATACGTCATAACTTTTAGCTTGGTGACAATACTTTGCTCATCATCTGCGTATGCGCAGGCTGATACAGCAAGAGCTGATACACTAAGCGGGAAAAAGGTAAGGATACCGGATAGCGCAGGCCACCAGTTGTGCCTGGGCATAGATATGGTGAACCCGGTAAGGAATAATTTTTATTCAGACCGGTATGGTTATGAAGTGGAGGGAGACTACTACCTAAGGAATGAATTTTACGTAACGCTTGAAGGAGGGTGGGGCGGATCAAAAGTTACCTACACTGACCTGAAATATACGACAACCAATACTTTTTTCAGGTTGGGGTTTAATAAAACCATTCTACCGCGCGACAATAAAAAAGATTGGGACATGATGTTCTTCGGGCTCCGGGCCGCGTTCACACCTATTGACAGAAGCGCAGCGACGTTCACCATACTGGATAGTTTATGGGGAAACAAAACGGGTTCGCAGGGCCCGACAAAATTTAATGCCATATGGGCAGAGTTAACAGGCGGGATGCGTGTGGAACTCGTAAAAGGATTATTTGCAGGATGGAATGTGCGTGGAAAATTCCTGTTGAACCAAAAATCTTTCCGCAATGAAGCCCCGCTTTTTATAGCCGGTTATGGCAAGGGCGATAAGAACGCGGTCTTCGACTTCAACCTCTACATCAGCTACGGTATCAGGTGGAAAAGGAAGCATTTTAGGTGATTGGTATATCTGCCAGGGTTATGTTTATTGTAAATGGATTTATAATAGTCAGTTTATCATCAATAACCTGGTTAGCATTCATGTCTTCAGAATACAATATACTGCAATTGCATTCGAGTGCAGAAGAAATAATAAGACTGTCGTAAAAAGAAAATTTATAGTTGGCAGCAACTTTTGCGGCCTTTAAAATGGTTTGCTCATTGTTTTTAAGGATCGGATTATTCGAAATCAGTTCCACAATTATTTTTTCTATTTCATTCCAATTATGCTTATTTTTTTTTGAAAAGACATTAATTGTTTCCTGTAAAACCTGCGTACTTAAGTACGCATTGTCAGAGGAGAGAAGTTTTTGTGCAATATTTTGCTTGGTTAAATCAATATCAGAATGAGCGTAAATAACAATATTGGTATCAATAAAATAATTATCGCTCATTTGCTTCATCGCGGTTAAATTTGAAGTTCTTATCTGTGATATTCAGAATTGTAAAAGTGCGCTTACCCGTAGAAGCAGTTTTTTTCTGAAAGCCTTCGTCGGTTGTAAATGCAATTACTTCAACTTCCTTGCCAATAAAACTTTTGGGCAATTCTATTGAAACTCGCTCCTGCTTAGGTGTAATTACCGTACGAACCATATTAATCTATTTTTACAAAAGTACAAAGATTTTACAATACGATTTTCACCCATTCAAAAACCGCTTCATAGTGGCTTGTTTCTATGGCGCCAATCTATGTCTTTCCCAATTCCCGGTTTCTTTTTTTGAAAATAATATGCGGTCGTGCATGCGGCTGGGGCGGCCCTGCCAGAATTCTATATGGCCGGGCATTACGCGGTAGCCTCCCCAATGCTCGGGACGGGGTATATACAGGTCTGAAAATTCCTCCTTGTATTTAGAATAATTGAGGTCAAGAATGTTGCGGTCAGCTATTTTTTTGCTTTGGGGAGATGCCCAGGCGCCTAGCTTGCTGCCTACAGGCCTTGATTGAAAATAGATATCGCTTTCCGCGTCAGCTATCTTTTCTACATGACCTTCTATCCGCACCTGCCTTTCCAGCTCTTTCCAGAAAAAGACCAATGCCACGTGTGGATTGGCATTTATTTCATGTCCTTTTGCACTGTCATAATTGGTGAAAAACACAAACCCAAGTTCATCAAGCCCTTTGAGTAACACGATACGGGCATGTGGCATGTTGTGTGCATCTACAGTTGCCAGCGTCATGGCATTTATTTCCGTGATCCGGGAGGCTTCAGCTTCTGTAAACCATTTGCGAAAGAATAGAATAGGGTCACTACCTGCTGCCTTCTCATCAAGCGCTTCCAGCATGTATTCACTGCGTATATCAGCAATATTTAATGATGAGTCGGGCAAAGTATTATTTTCTGTCGTGAGAATCCAGGTATTTTGCCATCACATAGAGCAGTTCTATGACCATAAGCAGAAAAAATACCCACATAAGAACAGGGCCTACATTTTTGTTTACATTATCGTAAAAAGCGCTCAGTACTAAATGATTCATGATTTTTAATTTGCGCTGCAAGATACTTAGTTTAGTTGAAAAGTTGAAAGGATGAAAAGTTGATCAGTAAATAATTATCATACATCAAGAGGCTTGGAAGTGTTATAGAATAACGAGGAAAAGCCCCTTTAGGGATTTAGGGTTTTTATTTTTACTTTCAAGCCTTAATTCACCGGAAAATGCTCCTCAGGCATATACCTTTTTTAAAATCTGTATTCCTGTATTCCTTCACGGCTTTCGGAGGGCCACAGGGGCATATGGGCATGATGGTGAAAACTTTTGTGCAGAAAAGAAAAGACCTGACCGAGGACGAATTGCTGGAGTACAACGCATTTTGCGCCATGCTTCCGGGCCCTACCTCTTCCCAAACGGTGACGCTGATAGCTATGAAGCGGGGCGGGGTGCCTTTAGCCATTATTACTCTACTACTATGGGTGTTTCCGGCGGCATTGATCATGGGCGCTTTTTCTTTTCTTATTTTTTATTTTGATATGGGCGTGTCGAAAGGCAGCAAAGGCGTACCCATAAACCTATTTTCTTATATACAGCCAATGTCGGTGGGTTTTGTATGCTATGCGGCAGCAAGGATGATGAAAACCAGTGTAAGGCACATAGCCACTGCCGGTATTATGCTGGGGAGCCTGGTTGCGACGTTGTTCATCCCTTCTCCATGGGTCTTCCCGGCGTTATTGTTGGTATCCGGCACTGTAAGCAATTTTAGCAATAACCGTATCCCTGACCTGTTGCAAAAGCCTAAAAAGATCAACTGGATGCATTTATGGCTGTTTGTGGTTATATACCTGGTTGCGGTTATATTGAGTGAGTTGGCTTTGCGGGGCAACTGGTCTCACGGGCGCATCTATCACTTATTTGAAAATTTTTACCGTTTTGGCGCCATCGTATTCGGAGGCGGGCAGGCGTTATTGCCTATGATGGATTACCAGTTTGTGCCGCCGCATGGGCAACTGCTTTCTGCGGGGCAATTGCTTACCGGCTTCGGGATGGTGCAGGCAGTGCCGGGCCCTGTTTTCTCTGTGTGCTCATTTGTAGGTGGTGTGGCTATGAACGAGTATGGTGGCATATGGCAGGTCATCGGGTGCCTGGTGACTACAATAGCGGTGTTCCTGCCCAGTACCTTGCTGCTGTTTTTCCTGTTCCCGGTTTATGAAAATCTGAAGCACCACGTTATTATTTTCAGGGCGCTTGAAGGTATCAACTCAGCTATTGTAGGCATCATCTGGGCATCAGGAATGATACTGTTCCAATCTATAGCATTTGATAAGTCCCTGGCATTTGAATGGAGCAACCTGGTTGTGGTTATCATCACCTTCTGCCTCCTGTATTTCTCAAAGATACCCGCGCCATTGATCGTGGTAGGGTGGCTACTACTTGGGTGGACGTTGCATTAACCCCAGTCACCCCAAACCACACCCTAAATCCCTAAAGGGACTTACTCTCATTATTTGATCGGTATTTTATGAGGTAGTTATTGCTTGGCTAATAACTGGAGTTTAGATTTTTCTGCAAAAGCTAAATAGATGGTTCCCTCTTGCCCACCGGCAGGCAGGTTAGGGACAGGGTTTTATAATGAACAGCTATCAATATTATTAAAAAAACATCCCCCTTGCCCCCTTGCGCCACCGCTAAAGCTAAGGCGGCACGCGGTCGCCACCGCACAAAACCCGCGCCCCAAGGGGGAATTACAACATCAAAACTATTAAGCTACTACTCTCTTTTTTTGATTTTTGATAGCGGTGTATTATTAGGGGTCAGGGGTTCTTCTCCTTCAATAATGCGTTAATATCACTAATGAGCTTAGTGACAGAAGCCTGGTCAAGGCCATCATAGAAGCCACGCACGCGGCCATAGCCATCTATCAGCACATAGTGTTTATCGTGAATGAAATCTTTATCAATACTTACTCCGGCAGTATCATCATCAGCACTGATGAGGTAACTGTAACGCGCCATATCGTAGAGCTGTTTTTTGTCGCCGGTAAGGAACATCCATTGGGTGGGGTCTGCGTCGAAGCGCAGGCTGTATGCCTTCAGTGCCTGAACGGTGTCACGTATAGGGTCTACGGTGTGCGATAATATCAACACGTTTTTATTCCCCTGGAATGCTTTGTATACTTTCTCCATATTCTCATTCATCTTCGGGCACATGCCTTTGCAGGTGGCAAAGAAATATTCCACTACGCAGACCTTACCTTTCACATCATCATTGGTGATGGTTTTGCCTTCCTGGTTCGTAAATGAGAAGGGGGATATATGATGATTCTGGTCGTTACCTATAACCGGTAATACCGGTTGTTTATTTTGATTATCCCTGATCTTAGGAAACACATAACCAATGAAGGCGATGCCCAGGATCATGAAGAAAGAAATATAGAAAATAGCCTTTTTATTTTTCATGGTGCAAAGGTAAACCCCCGTCCCCTAAAGGGGAGTCATATATCGGGCTTTAACAAAAGATTTTAGCTGCATAATACTATTTGGCATATTTATTTTAAAGATCATAAAGACTAATGTAGCTAGATCAAAGTCAAAAAAGGCGCAAAGCTTGTAAAATAGCCAAATTCATGACTCCCCGCCGCGGCGGGGGCGGGGGTTTAAACCACCACATTGATCATCTTCCCTTTCACATAAATGAACTTCTTGGGCGTTTTGCCTTCGAGCCATTTTTTTTATGGTTTCGTTGGCTAGCACTTCCTGTTCTACGGTGGCTGGTTCGGCATCTATGGGGAACTCCATTTCGTGGCGTGTTTTGCCGTTTACGGCTACCGGGTATTTTTTGGTATTGTCTGTTACATAGCGTTCTTCATACTGCGGGAATGGCGCATCAACAACACTGGTGGTATGCCCTAACTGGTGCCACAATTCCTCCGCAATGTGCGGGGCAAACGGACATATTGCCACTGCCAATGGTTCCAGCACAGCACGTTTGTGGCAGCCTAGTGTTGTCAACTCATTCACACATATCATGAACTGGCTTACTGAGGTATTGAAGGAGAAGCGCTCTATGTCGTCACCAACTTTCTTTATTGTTTTATGCATTATGCGCAGTTCTTCTTCGGTGGCTGCATCGTCATTTACGATCCAGCCCCTTTGTTCATCACAGTATAAGCGCCACATTTTTTTAAGAAAACGATGTACACCCTCGATACCCTTCGTATCCCACGGCTTGCTGATATCTATAGGGCCGAGGAACATCTCGTACATCCGGAAAGTGTCCGCACCATATTGCGCTACAATGTCGTCTGGGTTTACGACGTTGTATTTTGATTTGGACATTTTTTCTACTTCGACACCACATCTATACTTGCCATCATCTTCTAAAATAAATTCGGCTAGAGAGTATTCTGGCCTCCATTTTTTGAATGCGTCAATATCGAGCTCAATTCCATTAACAATTGTTACGTCTACTCTAATTCGATGAAATCCAATATTAAGCACATGTTCATTTGTCAAATCATTAAATAAAGAAGTACCAGATAATAATTCTATCAAAAATTCTATTTTTTCAGAAAATTCGTATTTAGAATGGTATACATCATAGTCGCCTTTTGAAATAAATACAACTGAATTGTTAAACTGATTGCCCTCTGATAAAAATTGATTGTGCTCTTCCTGACTATGTATTGGTACAACTCTATACACAAACCTCGAGCTCCCTTGTATCATCCCCTGGTTGACCATCTTCTTAAAAGGCTCATCAAAACCTATATACCCAAGATCATACATAGCCTTTGTCCACATGCGGCTATAGAGGAGATGGCCTACGGCATGCTCTGCTCCGCCAATATACAGGTCTACCTGGTTCCAGTAATCAGTCGCTTTGCGGCTGGCAAATTCGGTATCATTATGTGAGTCCATATACCGCAAAAAGTACCAACTGCTGCCGGCATAGCCGGGCATGGTATTGGTCTCGCGTTCCCCTGCATCTGTCTCTACCCAGTCTTCAATATTGGCTAACGGCCCCTGTCCTTCGGGCCCGGGTTTGTAGCTGTCTACGTGAGGTAATTCTACCGGCAGGTCACCGAGCTTATGCTCATTATGAATTATGGGTTCATCAGTTCCATAGGGAATATCATCCACATAAATTATCGGGAATGGCTCGCCCCAGTAACGTTGGCGACTGAAACCTGCATCACGAAGCTTGTAATTTACTTTTCGCTTTCCCACTCCTTCCTTTACTAAGGCGTTTATCGATGCTTCGGTAGCATCCGGTATGCTCATGCCGGTGAGGAAGCCACTGTTTTCTATAATGCCTGTTTTAGTACCGTAGGCATCTTCCCCTGTATACTTGTCTCCAAAAATATTGGTGATGGGTATATTGAAATGTTTGGCAAAAGCATGGTCGCGCTCATCACCGCTGGGTACACCCATGATAGCGCCTGTGCCGTAACCCGCCAGCACATATTCTGATATCCACACAGGTACTGGTTTTTCTGTAAGTGGATGAATAGCATAGGCTCCGGTAAAACAACCCGTCACCTGTTTTACTTCGCTCATGCGCTCACGCTCAGAGCGGCTTTTTACGTAGGTCTTGTACTCTTCTATTGCCTGTTTTTGTTCAGGGGTAGCAATGTCATCCACCAATTCATGCTCAGGCGCAAGTACCATAAAGTCAACGCCGAAGATGGTGTCAGGGCGTGTAGTGAATACAGTAATAGAGGCCTCTCCCCGACCCTCTCCGAAGGAGAGGGAGGTGCTGCGTACCTCATTTTCTGCCTGTGTATTTAGCGCTTCCTTGATTTGACTAATAACGCTTTTAATATTAGACATTACTTCTTCGTTAGTGAAGCGAATGACCCTAAAACCTTTTTCATTTAAATACGCTGTTCTTGCGGCATCGGCTTCTTTTTGCTGTTCATGAATTTTGCCATCTACTTCCACAATAAGTTTTTTAGGAAGGCATACAAAATCCCCTATAAATCTACCAATAACATGCTGCCTCCTAAATTTTACGCCAAGTCGGTTAGCTCTTAATTCTTGCCAAAGTCTGTTTTCAGCTTCAGTAAGATTGTCTTTTAGCCCTTTTCTATGTGGCGCAATCAAGTTATACAGGGATGGCTCTGCAGTATTCCAACCTTCTTTACCTTGGTTCTGCGTAACACCTCCCTCTCCTCTGGAGAGGGCCGGGGAGAGGTCAAACCTCACCTCTGCACCATTACTCTTTCCAATCCAGTTGCGCTGCATTTCCTTCATAGCCTCGGTCCAATCTAAAGTATCAAGGCTTGCCAGCAGGCGCTCTGCATATTCCGTGATCCTTAAAAACCACTGCCGCATATTCTTGCGTTCCACCGGGTGCCCGCCGCGTTCTGATACGCCATTTACTACTTCGTCATTGGCAAGCACTGTGCCCAATGCCTCGCACCACCACACCTGTGCATAGCCCTGGTAGGCAAGGCGGTATTGCATGAGGCACTCACGTTTTTCTTTTTCAGAAAAGTTGTTCCATTGTACACTATCGAATGTTAATGCTTCATCTCCGGGGCATGCAAAATATTTATTGCCGTCTTTTTCAAAAATGGCAATGAGGTTTTTCACAGGTCTTGCTTTATTTTCCTTTCGGTCGTACCAGCTATGAAAAAGCTGCAGGAATATCCATTGTGTCCATTTATAGTATGCAGGGTCGCTCGTACGCACTTCACGGCTCCAGTCGAAGCATAGGCCTATATTGTCTAACTGCTCACGGTATCGGGCAGTGTTTTTAGCGGTAGTGACTTTAGGATGTTGTCCGGTTTCTATCGCATACTGCTCCGCGGGCAATCCGAATTCATCAAAGCCCATAGGGTGCAGCACATTGTACCCCTTCAATCTTTTATAACGTGCATAAATATCTGAGGCAATATAACCCAGCGGATGCCCCACATGCAGCCCCGCACCACTGGGGTAGGGGAACATATCCAGCACATAGCATTTAGGCTTGGAGGTATCGTTACTAACTTGGTAAACCTGTTGTTCCGTCCAGTATTTTTTCCAGTCTGCTTCTATTTTCCGAAAATCGTATTCCATGCAAATAATATTAACAATTTAACCGCAAAGGCGCAGAGACGCAAAGATTTTTTAAGCACAACACAGACTTAGCGTCCTGGCGCCTTTGTGGTTAAAGGCTATTTGAGCGTGGCAAAAATACAAAACTAAGCCCCGTTTTGCGCAGGTACAGGCCACTTTTAGGTTTTAACTTTTGACTTTTAACTTAAAATTCCAATTCCAGCCCGTCATATGCCAGGTGCATACCTTCCGGCAGGCCGGCTTCTACGACATCATGCAGCCCAAGCTGGTGGCTGATATGCGTAAAATAGGTTTCTCCAGCATCGGCGGTTTTTGCTACTTCTATTGCCTCAGCTAAAGTATAATGGGAAACATGGGGCTCATGGCGAAGGGCATTAAGCACCATCGCTTTGCTGCCTTTTACTTTTTCCATTTCTTCCGGGGCTATAAAATTAGCGTCGGTTATGTACGTAAAATCGCCGATCCTGAAACCCAAAACTTCGAGCTTGTAATGCAACACTCTGATTGGAATGAATGTAACTCCTTTTATAGTAAATGGCTCACGGGCATTAATGGTATTCAATTCCACCTGCGGAATGCCGGGATAGGTGATGTTGCTGAATATATAGCGGTACTCCCTTTTTAGCGCCTCCTGTGTTTCTTCGGTAGCATAAACTTCAACTGGTTTTTTTTCAAAGTAGTTATACGGGCGTATATCATCGAGGCCGGCTACGTGGTCTTTATGCCCGTGTGTGAAAACGATCGCATCGAGCTTACGTACATTTGCCCGCAGCATTTGGTATCGGAAATCCGGCCCGCTGTCTATGACAATGCTGGCTTCAGGTGTTTCTATCCAAACCGCTGCACGGAGCCTGTTATCTTTTTTATTGGCTGAGGTGCATACGGGGCAACTGCACCCTATAAACGGTATGCCCTGCGATGTACCGGTGCCGAGGAAGGTGATTTTCACGGCTACATGTCCATTTTTGTTTGAAGGGATGGGTCGGAGGGCTCTGCCTTTAGCTGGTTGTACCATTTCAGCATCTCGCCGCTGAGCTCTTCCTCCTTTACCTTGATGGTAGGCAATATTTCCAGTAAGGCGTTAATACGGCCTTCTATACTGAAAAACTTATTGATGACCACTACGCGCCTTTCTTCAAGAATGCAGTAACCGCTATTGAAATTCCCTTTTTCATAACGTATGATATAGCGGGCCTCTTCGTAAAGCTCTTCTAATTTTTTTAGTGTGTTTGGTGTATATTTGAAACTCATTAGTTTTGATTAAAAATGTTTTTTCGATCCATCCAAAGATTAGCCACGGTTTTTTCGTCTATATGGTATGGAGCATATCCTGTTTCGATGAATAAAAGTAGAAAATTCGCGGCACTTATACTCATTACAATTATTTTAAGCCTGTTTTCAGGCATTGCCCGGGCACAAGATGATGAGGGCGATGAGGATCATGGGTTATATATAGAACAACCTAAGGTATTTTATGGCGGGCTTGTTGCCGGAGCCAATTTCGCCCAGGTAGATGGTGATTATTTTGCCGGTTATCATAAGATAGGGCTCAACGTTGGCGGCATCGTGTATACCCAACTGGCAAAGCATGTGGCGATAAGCATGGAGATACTCTATTCGCAAAAGGGTAGTAAAAGTAATCTTGCACAGGTCTCGCCCGCAAATCCGAATATAACTATGATAAAATATGGCATAAAAGCTAATTATGCCGAAGTGCCTATAATGATCAATTATTTTGATAAGCGTAAAAGCCATTTTGGGGTAGGTGTTTCTTATGGCAGGCTGGTAAATAGTACGGAAAGTGTAGAAACCATAGACTCATCGAGAACAATTTCTTATCCGGATTTCAACACCTTGTATCCATTCAAAAAAGACGCATTCGATTTTATTGCCGGCGCCGAACTTCATTTATGGAAGGGGTTATTTCTGAATATCCGTTTCCAGTATTCTATCATTCCTATACGCACCACATTGCCCCCGCCTACTTATGCCCGGGCTGACCAATATAGTAACCTGTGGGCGGTTCGGCTTATGTACCTGCTGAAGTAATTAATACTGTTTAGACCATAAAAATAAAATGTGGGTAAATAATAGCCCCGGCCTTCAGGTCGGGGAAGAATAAATAATAAGGTTGGCTTTAGCCAAAATAGTTTAGTATAACTTTAAAGTCTAAATGGTATAAAGTGTTTTACCGGATCAAACGTATTTTTACACCATGAACGACTTTCCCGTAAAACTGCCGCTAAGGATAGACTGGAGCGAAATGGACTTATTCGGCCATGTCAATAATGTGGCTTACTTCAAGTATATACAGGCATCGCGGGTGAACTACTGGGAGGTGAGTGGCCTTGCCACATCCTTTATGGAAACGAAGATAGGCCCTATACTTTTATCTACTTCGTGCCAGTTCATAAAACCATTGCATTATCCTGGTAGCATAATAGTTGCCGCGTCCATAGTATTCATAAAAAATACAAGCTTCGGCATTCATCACCGGATATTGAATGAACAAAATGAAATAGCCGCCGAAGCACAAGACGTTATCGTTACCTATGATTTCAATAAGAATGAAAAGGTGGCGGTCTCTGAACAGTTTCGCAGGATGATAGAAGAGATAGAGGGAAGAAAATTTGCAATAACATCATGACATAATACTACTGACAATAAAATAGATTACTTTAGCCCTATAAGATCTCCGCGACCATATGCATATAAGGATAGTATTACCTGCATACAATGAAGAAGAATCGTTACCGCCATTGCTTCATAAGATAAATGAAGCATACAACTATTATAAGTGGGATGCGAGTGTACTGGTGGTGAATGATGGCAGTAAGGATAATACACTGGAGGTCGCCAGGAATTTTAAAGCGGATATTGCTATTGATGTATTGGACATCCAACCCAACAGTGGCCTGGCCAATGCCATTAATTCGGGTATGCGCAAGGCAATACAGGGATTAAAAGATACGGATATTGTGGTGACGCTGGATGCTGATGACAGCCAAAACCCATTCCTCATACAACGTATGGCACAACAGGTGGCTGAGGGCAGTGACCTGGTAATAGCATCGCGCTACCAGCCGGGTGCCAGGATAAAAGGATTGAAAAAGTCAAGAACCTTTTTCAGTTGGGCAGCGGGATTCCTGTTCAGGATATTGGTGGGCTTTGAGGGCATTAAAGATTATACCTGCGGCTTCAGGGCATACCGCGTGGACATGCTGAAGAAAACAATCAATGTATACGGCGATAAATTCATTACACAGAAAGGTTTCGGCTGCATGGTGGAGGTGCTGCTGAAAGTTGCCGGCCAAAGCGCCACCATGAATGAGATACCTATGATACTGCGTTATGACCTGAAACAGGGTGAATCTAAAATGAATGTGAAAAAGACCATGCGGCAAACGCTCAGGCTGCTCCTTGATTATAAAACCGGCAAACTAAAACCGTGAAATGGTTGCGTTAACTAACAATGGCCTGGCTAAAAAAGTAAATATCCTTTGCTTGCTTGCAGCCGTAGTCATTATTCTTGTTTTGCCATTAAAAAAAGAGGTGTGGTATGATGAAACTGTTTCAATACTATGTAGCAAAGGTATCAGTCATAATTCACAAAATATTTTTTCGGCAACAACCGTTCTGAGTTCCAGTGCTATAGACTCATTAAACACATCAAAGGATGTTTTTAAGGCGACCCTGGTAGATAATGGCAATAGCTTTTTATACAACATCGGACTGCATTGGTTCACGCAACTATTGGGCAACAGGATTACAACCTATATGTTGTTTTCCAAACTATGCGCCATTGCTACGCTGATAGCATTCTATTTCCTGTGCAATTTGTTTTTTAAAAATAACCTGTTTGCCGCGCTTGCCATTATTTTATTAGCAACGGATATAGGTTTTATAGCGATGAGCCACGAGATAAGGGCTTACAGCATGGGTATATTATTCGTGACGCTTGCGGCAATTTATTGTTACAAGTACCTGTTTGTTGGTGAAAAACCGGCATGGCTTTTCCTGACTGGTTTGTTTTCTGTAGCAGCGTTGTTATCGCATTTTTTAACGGTGTATATCATCATAGTGTTTTTGGTGGTGCTCCTGTTCAAAAAGTATGCGTCGCTGTTCTCACTGAAAAACATTTTAGCTGTCCTATTACCTGCAGGTATTTTTGCTGTTTATTTTTATTTCTCTTACACAGGCATATCAACGATGAATATGCAAAACCATGCGATCCAGGAAAAATTCACCAACCGGAGTTTCGACATTGGTGAAGTAATATTCCGCAGTATGAAGATCATGGCGATCAATTTTAAAGTGGCATTTCCTGCTTTCAGGGATAACAGGGTACTATTCTCAGCTTCTTTTCTTTTTGTGCTCTTTTTATATGTAGCAGGCATTAAGGCTGCGCTTACCGCACCCGATAAACGAAACCTTCACCTGCTATTCATTTTGGGAGTATTTAGCAGTGTATTCCTGGTATTATTGAGCATAAAGTCGCAGCATTATGCCTCACTTTATTTTCGCTATTATTCATTCGGATTGCCTTTTAGCAGCCTGTTTGTGGCTTACCTGCTGTATGTATTTTATAAAAACGCTAAGATTAACACCGTCGTTAAAGCAGGATTATGGATAGTGATATTAATTCCTGCTTGTGCATTATTTGTGATCAGCCTGAAAAATGATCAGCCGCAGTTACAGTATAACCATGTTGCCGTTGCTGATGAGATAGTGAAGAACAAGGTGGTTAAAATAGAGGTGCCGTCATGGCGGGATGCTTTACTGTTACAATCTGTTTTACCAAAAGGATATAAAATAGATTATTTTCGCAACGGGTCTCCTGATTTTACATTGTATACTGCAAACGATACGGAAAAAATACCTGTGATCAGGGAGGACAAATAACAACATGCAAAAAGTAATTATTTTTTTTGGAACCCGTCCTGAGGCTATCAAGTTAGCCCCGGTTGTAGAGGCATTGCAAGGCAATAAAAATTTCAACACCCTCGTATGCTCTACCGGCCAGCACAAAGAAATGCTGCAGCAGGTAATTGATTTTTTCAAGATACCCATACACATTACACTCGAGGTGATGGAGCCAAACCAGCAACTCGCAGGCCTGACCGCAAAGTTACTCGTAAAAATAAATGAAGTGCTGCAGAGGGAAAAGCCCGACATGATAATAGTGCAGGGCGATACTACGACTACCTTTGTAGCGTCGCTTGCTGCTTTTTATAACCGGATAAAAGTATTGCACGTCGAAGCAGGACTAAGGACATGGAATAAATTTTCTCCTTTCCCCGAAGAGATAAACAGGGTCATCACAGGCAGGCTCACAGATTTTCATTATCCGCCTACGGAGCAGGCGCGTAAAAATCTTTTAAATGAAGGTGTGAGTACCGATAAAATGTTGGTAACCGGCAATACCGGTATTGACGCACTTTTCCTCGGTTTAAAAAAAATAGAACATTCCGTTCCGGCAGGCATCTCAGCCTTGAACCTGGACAAAATGAAGGATTATATCCTCGTTACTATGCACAGGCGGGAAAACTTTGGGGAGGGGGTTAAGAATATATGCCATGCTATAAAGAATATTGCCGGGGCCTCGCAAATACCGGTGATATACCCGGTGCACCTTAACCCAAATGTAAAGGACGTGGTGAGCGACATGCTGGGAGGCCACGAGCTGATTCATCTGATTCCCCCAAGTGCATACCCTGAATTTTTATGGCTGATGAACAATGCACGCATCATACTTACAGACAGCGGGGGAGTGCAGGAGGAGGCTCCTTCACTCGGTAAGCCGGTATTGTTGCTAAGGGATACCACCGAACGGCCTGAAGCACTGGAAGCAGGTACTGTTCTTAAAGTAGGCAGTGACCCTGATCTTATTTTCAAAGAAGCGATGACCCTTCTTACTGATCAGGCAGCCTACAATGCAATGGCCACAAGATCTAATCCATACGGTGATGGTCATGCCGCACAAAAAATATTACAGTCAATGTTGTCTTTTTAAATTTGCTCTACAATTTTGATCTCATGAAAAAATCAAAACTGTAAGGTAAAATTACAAGATTTGTAAAATGAAAAATTCCAACCCGTACTATTTTCAGGTTGGAAGTTGATGTTTTTTTCTGCAGCAGGTTAATTACGTGCAGGCACAAGAACAGTACTCTTCTGGAATATCCGGTATGTCCTTCTTATCATCATAATAGCGAAAAGTGTGAGCATAAGTACAGTTTTTATTAGTTATCAATATTTATGAGTGAATTATTATTATTCAATTTTATGGTTAAATCATTTAAAACTATTTCTTCTTTTGATATGTAAGAAGGCTGATATACTTTTACTATAACACCATTCTTTATCAAATAGTTGCTCAATGTTTTCCTGATCGCTTCTTTTGGCGATTTTACCAGTTGTTCGTTGGCATCTTTTTTACATTCAGATTTGCGGGTTATTAACTTCATATCCACAACTTTCATGTAAAATTAATTGTTAACTATTGAATAACAAAATAAAATGCTAATCATTAACAAATTAAATTTTGTTTAATTCATATGAATTATTTAATGAATTTAGTTGTAAGCGGCTGGTCTATGTATTTATTTAAACACTCTTTTAAATTTTTTGCTATCTTCACTTAGGAATATTGACAAAATAAAATTAACTAAGTTGGATAGTTATTTTTCTTTTATGTGAGGTGCAAAATCTGCGAATAGTGAACTATTTAAAGACTTTTGCAACGAAGCAGAAACGACAAAGAACATTCAAATTGGTGGATTTTATTTTTGTCAACATTCCTTAATATTATTTTTCTTTTTACCTTTGAATATATGAAGAATATACTACCAGTTTTACTTTTTCTGCTTGCTTTCCATACAGGATATGGACAGATAACCATCACGGCAAGCGATATGCCGGTATCCGGAGATACACTAAGATACAGCTATGCATCACCTGTTGGTGCTACAATTAGTGCGGGCGACAGTGGTGCAAGTATGACATGGAATTACCCTCTTTCGCCCATACGGCAGTCGGTAGATACCTATCAGAGTGCTTTGTCTGTTAATTTTTTATATGTAGCAACCATTGGCCTGACCGCTTACGGATATAAAGTGGCGGACAGTTTCCCATTGCCATTACCCGGATTATCTATTCGGCAGATATATACTTTTTTCGAGATTAAAAATGGCCCAAGCAGATTCCAGGCTCAGGCATTTGCAGCTAACATTTCCGGCTTGCCGGCTGCATTTAATTATACTAAGCCCGATGTTTGGTATTTCTTTCCTTTGAACTACCTGCGTTATGATAGTTCAAATTATGCGCTAAATATCACTGTGCCAACATTAGGTGCAATAAAACAAAGAGGGTATAGAAATACAAGAGTTGATGGGTGGGGCACAATAACCACACCATATTATACCACGCCGGTAAACTGTATCCGTGTGCGTTCTGAGATACATGAAATTGATTCTCTATCGTTACTTCCTATCGCATTTCCGAGAAATTCGGTAGAATATAAATGGCTCGTGAATGGAGATCATTATCCCGCGCTTTGGGTCACGAGCAATATTTTACCTACAGGAGGGGAACAAATCACCAGTATCAGGTACAGGGATAATCCGCTACCGGATACCGCTTCCGGTGTTCCGGTTGTTACGGGCAACATGGTTAGCCTCAAGGCATGGCCAAACCCCTCGGCAAACGGGATAGTGACACTTGATTTACCATCAGGTTGGAAAACATTTAACGTTGAGCTTTTTGATATGAATTCAAGATCAGTTGCTGTTTTTACTGACAAACGTGAATTGAATATCCGTTCTTTGCCGGCAGGGCAATACTTGTGTCGTGTTATCTCAGCAGGAAATGAAGGCTACGTGATGATAACAAAAGATAATTAGGGTTGCAATCCTATATTGTTTGATTTGTCTACGATCTGTTTTATTATGTTGTCCAGTTGTTTAGTTACAATACCCATGCTGTGAATTATTTGTTCATTCATTGGATCGGTAAGGTCTTGATAATTAAACAACTGCTCCAGGCCAATTATGTTGGCTACCGGGCCGCGCACTTTGTGCGATTCTATAAATGCTATTTCCCTTAAAGCAGTGTTTTGTTCTTCAATTTTCAACAGGTGTTTTCTGGATTCAGTAATATCACGTGCAAAACAACTGACGCCTGTTATTTTCATGTCATCGTCGAAAACCGGGTTAAAGGTAACAGTAGTATAGCGGGTCTCATTATTGATCTTCATATCTTCAACGGATTTGAAAGCTCTGCCTTTTAACGCAAGTTCGTAGCATGTAGCAAATTTTTCAAAGTAAATTTTATCCTTTCCGTTAAACAACACATTATCAGCGAAAAGAATGTCTCCAAGTACGTCGACTTTCAGATCAGTAGGCCTGTTTATCTGGGCGCCCGTTGCTGCAGTGCCATCCCCTGTAAATCCTCCGCCTCCCGTGCCGGCAACAGTAGTAATGATACCGGTGCTCACTGTTACCTTCCTGATCTTATTGTTGGTCCGGTCCGCTATATATACATTGCCGGAAGCATCAAGGGCAACGCCTCTCGGGCTACTCAGCTGGGCTGCTGTTGCCGCTGCACCATCTCCAAGGGCACCCGCAGCACCGGTTCCCGCAATAGTGGTAATTATTCCCGTTGATACGGTTATTTTTCGTATTTTATTATTTGCTGCATCAGCGATATAAAGATTGCCTGATGCATCAAGTGCCAGGCCCCTGGGGCCATTCAACAAAGCTGCTGTGGCGGCACTACCGTCTCCTGTTGAACCGGCAACACCGGTTCCCGCAAAAGTGTTAATGATCCCTGAACTGTTTATTACTCTTATTTTGTTGTTAGTACCGTCTGCTATGTAGATATTTCCCGAAGAGCCATCAATAGCAATACCGGCAACACCAACACCACCGAATCCTCCCGCGCCAAACTGGCAAGCTGTTGCTGCACTTCCGTCTCCACTGGTTCCTGTAGTACCATTCCCGGCAACCAATGTTATGATTCCCGTAACCGCACTGATCTTTCGTTCCCGATAAAATATGACACCCACTTTTTAAATGACCTGTTACATTCGACAATGGTACAATTAGCATCCACTAACCATATCGGATCGTCAATATGATTGATGAGTATACGCAGGTTTTGTTCAGCTGCGATCACATGTTCAATATCTATTGTTTTTTCTGCCATTTGCCATACGTCGAAAATGAAGTTATCTAGTTTAGATAGGGGAATTTTTAAAGAAGTACTAAAATTATGATATTTTTTCATTCTTTGCAGATGAAATATGTAAATATACATATAACTCATTTTAACCAATAAAGCCATATTAATTAGTTGGAATAT
>Ga0207079_1065_pt1 | contig 18594 bp, 18 predicted proteins | sample Alteio_BWMinHeat_61_FD_153525 | JGI IMG/M metagenome (GOLD analysis project Ga0207079, IMG submission 153525) | Enriched cells from forest soil in Barre Woods Harvard Forest LTER site, Petersham, Massachusetts, United States -... | ecosystem: Environmental > Terrestrial > Soil > Temperate forest >...
GGTTATCAACTGTACCTTTAGGTAGCCTATTGAAAGCTTCGTTTGTAGGCGCAAACACTGTGAACGGACCGGGACTTTCAAGCGTTTCTACCAGGCCTGCAGCCTTTACCGCGGCAACAAGAGTAGTATGATCTTTTGAATTAATGGCATTCTCAACAATGTTCTTTGAAGGATACATTGCGGCTCCACCAACCATTACTGTTTTCTGAGCGTAGCTGTTGATGGCGTTTCCGGCGATCATGGCTACTGCTAATACGGGGATCAATAAGATGCGTTTCATAAATTGGATGTTTTTTTAGTGTTTAGAAAATGTTTTACCAATACATCTACGGCAACTTATGTGATTCGGTTTTGCAGTACAGAAAAAAAGTTACCCCCCTGCCCCCTAAAAGAGGGACCATAACTAAGCTATCTGACTATAGCTGGGGCATATCAACCTGGAAAACGTATTAAAAATAAATAATACAAATGAAATAACAAGAGGAAGCCCCTTTATGGGTTGGGGATAAACTTGCCTATGTGCCTGAGTACTTTTTCCACGTCTTCAGGGGTATCTATGCAATGGCTTTCAAAATGTGTGGTCACGCATTTTATTTTGAAACCATGCTCCATCCAGCGTAATTGCTCGAGAGATTCTGCTTTCTCTAATGCAGAAACGGGGAGCATAGTGATCTTTTCAAGGACATCCCTGCGGTATGCATACATACCCACGTGACGGTAATATGTATGGTGTTTATGCCATACACTCTCATCCACGCCTTTAATGAAGGGAATGACCATGCGGCTGAAGTAGAGGGCTTCCATTTTATCGTTGAGTACTATCTTCACTTCGCCCTTATCAAATAGCTCTTCATAGTTACTTACCGGTATCATCTGTGTAGCCAGTTCCACAGTGCCGTCATGCAGTATTGCGGCAAGCTCATCTATTTGTGCAGGGTTGATAAACGGTTCGTCACCCTGAATGTTAATAACGTATTGATATTCCCCGCCTAATTGCTGCAAGGCATCCCAGCAGCGGTCCGTACCGGTTGGATGATCAGCCCCGGTCATCACTGCCTCACCGCCAAACGATTGCACATGATGCAAGATGCGTTCATCGTCTGTAGCCACTATAAGCTTGTGCAGCGACTTGCTTTTCGCAGCCGCTTCATACACACGCTGTATCATACTCTTGCCCTGTATATCTATGAGCGATTTACCAGGGAAGCGCGTAGACGCATATCTTGCGGGGATAATACCGGCTATCATTGAGGTGTTTGTTCTGTAATTTTAGATGCTATATGGGTAAAAAAAGATGGCTCAGGAATATTACGGGCGTTTATGTATTCGTTATAGTTGTCTGAATAATGAACACGCTGCAAAATAGCATCATCAAACCTGCCACTATACCCCATCAGTAACTCCATGGCCTCACGAAGTGCATTATGATTTGCATCTGCAGCAGTTATATAATCAGCCAATTTACGCTCCTGTGCCAGCTGCCGCAATAAAGGGCTGGCAGAATTACCTATCATCATGCGAAGGCCACATATTTCCGCAATGGAAAGATCCAGCACATCATCAAAGAAATAAACTACATCATGCGGCTCTATATTATGAGCACTACACAGATGCATTAATGCGTCCTTTTTATTTTTGATGCCATAATACACCGCATGGAAATGCTCACGTTTTGCAAACATGTATGCCGTATTATTCTGCTCACCGGTAATGATGGCGGTAACCGGGTTTTGGTGTTTGCGGAGGTAATGATTAAAACGCAGCATGTTAATGCCCATTGAATCTACTTCACTGAAGGGGCTGGAACCATTTTCATTCTTGGCGCCATTATTGAACACACCATCCCAGTCAAAGACATAAGCTTTTGCCTTGAACAGTTTTTCCTGTATGGATACCGGCTCAGTAAGCACGCGTCCATGGAATAACTCTGTTATTTGCTTAAGGTCAGCGATACTCATTATGCAGTTAAAGACGTATTATTTATAACCGGATCAATATTTCTCCAGGTCTTGTATATCGAGCATCCCGACAGGCTTGCCATTTTCTGTCACCAATATATTGTCAACACTCATCTTCTTAAAGATACCTGCCGCCTCGTTAAGCAGTGCGCCGCCATCAATGCTTATGGGGGTGTTCTGCGCAACATCGCCTATTTTCTTATCCAATATATGCTCACCATCTTTTTGCAATAACCGCCTCAGGTCGCCATCGGTAAATATACCGCGGACACTTCCGTCATCATTAGTAACGGTAACGCAACCAAAACCGTATTCTGTCATTTTTACGATAGCATCTTTCAGATTTACTTTAGCGGCAACTACAGGGTTTTTGCCACTTATAGCTTCTCTTACCCGCACCGTCATCAACCTGGTATCAGCAAGGAACTGCTCAGTACCAACGGTGGTGAAATTATTATCAGTGAGTGATTTTAAAACCTTAAGCGGCACGGTGATCGTGTGTACACCAACGTTTATAGCGTTACGCACATGCTCTGAATTGCGCACGGAACTGAACATGATCTTAGTATCGTAGCCATAATGATCAACAGCATTCACACATTGCTCAACCAACGCAAGTGCATCATGCCCCTGGTCTTGGAGGCGGCCAACCAGCGGACAAACGTAAGAAGCACCTGCATGCATAGCCATGTAGGCCTGCTGTAAAGTATATACGAGGTGCACATTCACCATCATCCCTTCCTTACGGAGCATGTGGCAGGCACGTACACCTTCAAGAGAAACCGGTATTTTAAAGACAGTACGCTTGGGGTCAAGGCCAAGATTTAACTGGCGGATCGCCTCTTTCTTTACATCTTCGGCAGTGTTACCAAGTGCTTCGATCTGGAGCACCGGCACCATTTTGGACAATTTCACTATTGTACCGTCAATATCAGTGATGCCTTCACGCTGCATAAAAGTAGGCGTAGTAGTGAGCCCGTTAAGAAACCCTAATTTAAAACCTTCTTCAATTTCTTTGAGGTTTGCTGAATCTAAGTATAATTCCATCTGTGGTTTTTATTTGCTGTTATGTTATTGTGCGTATTTTCTAAAAAATCGTTCGGGCCCAAATACCTGTAAGTCTGAAAAATAAAAATCGTCCAGATCATTTGTTACTATGCAATCACACTTGGCATGTATTGCTGCATAATACTCCAAGCCATCTTCAAAATCCAATATCTTTTTATTTTGCACTGTCAGTAGCGCTTCTTTTTGCCCACACTCGGCAATCTCCATATGCTGTACTAGAAGGCCTATTTTGTTTTTCGCCAAAACATGTCCTTGTTTTTTTTCGGAAAAATAAAATGCAATAGCAAGGCAAATATTGGTTGTTACTAATGTAGTCTTGTTCTCCTTATTCTCCGACATACTCAATATCCGCGATGTAAAGGTATAATAAGGGTACTCTTTATTTAATACTGACACAAGAATATTGGCATCAAGAAATACTCTCATTTTTTGCTTTTATAATATTCTTCTTTCATATCCTTTCGCTTGCGGGGGGTGGTAATATATTCGGCTTCGCCCTCAGAAACAGATTGTACCCATTTTGCAACCGGTATATCTTCGATCTCCTGATACCCTCCGAAAGTTGCTTTCCTCAATAATATTTCGGTAAGCCTACTCAAGCTAATTCCTTGACTATCAGCATAATGCTTCGCCTTTTCTATTATAGCTGCATCGAAACTTAATGTTATTTTAGCGTCCATACACTTATTTTATACGACAAAGTTATTAATTCTATACGTACAAACAAAATTTCCTTCTCAGATCTTTTAATTTCTGTATTTCAACTCTATAGCATGAAGTTCTAATAACGGTTTTAAGAACTCCTCCAATTTGTAAACACTTAACTGGCTGGCAGCATCGCAAAGGGCTTTTTCAGGTTCCGGATGTGTTTCTATAAAAATACCATCAACACCCGCAGCTACCCCGGCACGACTTAATACCGGTAAAAACTCCCTGGCGCCACCTTTGGCATCAGCACTTGGTATACCATACTTGCGGATAGCATGCGTAATGTCGAATACTACAGGGTATCCTATCTGCGATAAATGATAAAAACTGCGGGGATCAACAACAAGGTCGTTATAGCCCATTGTATAGCCACGCTCCGTGAGAATGATCTGGTCATTGCCTGCCTGCTCACATTTATTTACCGGGTGCTTCATGTTATCCGGAGCAAGAAACTGGCCGTGTTTTATATTAATGACCTTGCCTGTTTTTGCGGCAGCAATCATAAGGCCGGATTGCATACATAAATAGGCGGGTATCTGAAGTACATCACATACCTCACCCGCAGGTGCAGCATGATCGGGATAATGAATATCGGTCAACAATGTGAACCCGAATTGTTCTTTTACTTTAGCCAATATCCTTAGCCCTGCATCCAAACCCGGGCCATCGTAATACTTAAGACTGCTGCGGTTGTCTTTTAAGAATGAAGATTTGTATATGATAGGAATATTCAGCTTTGCGCTTACCTCTTTCAGCTTTTCTGCTGTTTTCATCATTATACTTTCTTCTTCTATCACGCATGGGCCTGATATGAGGAACAGTTGATCTGCACCGCAATTAATATCCCCAACTTTTATTTTTTTTGTGCTCATAAATTTTGGTTAGCTAAATGTGGCACACTTTTGAAGTGTTCCACATTAAAAAGTTACATTCTCTTATAAAGTTCTTTAATCGTATCAATAGTTACTTTTTCTTTCCAGTCGGTGCCGATAGCATGGTTCCACATATGAGGCAGGTTATATGCAACTTCTGCCATTGCTGTTATTTGCTCATCTGTCCAGCTCTTGCTTAGTCCCTGAGGAAGCTGCACTTTGTACATTTTCAACATTTGTTTTAATTCTGCAACACCTTCGCCATAGTAGTCCTCCAAATGCTGGAATGCGAGGCAGTTTGCGTAGCAATGCTTTTCACCGAGTATCTTGGAAAGCCCGTAAGACAGTGCATGACACACTCCAACCTCTGAATAGGTAAGGCTCAGTCCGCCCATCATGGAGGCAACCATTAGCTTATCATCATTCTCCGGCGTTTGACCTGCTTTTTCTCCCAGGTAAATTTCACGGCACAGCTTTAAGGCCTGCTCTGCATAAGCGTGGCTGTATGCATTATTCAGGATACCATTCTCTGATTCTATACAATGGATATAAGTATCCATACCTGTAAACAGCCATTTATCAACAGGCACTGATGCTATCAATTCAGGGTCGAGGATCACCTGGTTGAATACCGTCCAGTCACATTTTAATCCAAGTTTTTTCACGGGTCCCGTAAGTACCGCAGTCATAGACACTTCAGCACCTGTGCCGGAAATAGTGGGCACACCAAGATGGTATATACCCGGCTTTTTAATCAGGTTAAGCCCCTGGTATAGTGTTGAAGAACCCTCGTTAGTGAACATAAGCGATATTGCTTTGGCAATGTCCATGATGCTCCCCCCTCCTATTCCAACAACGCCTGCCGGCAACCCTTTCGATGATAATATTTCATCCCGGAGTGTATCTATCTGGTCAGTCGTAGGCTCGCTTGGGTCTACATCAATGAACCGCACTGCATCTTCCGGCATTGCAGGAATGCGCTTTGCAAGCTCTTTCCCTTTAAAATAGGCATCTACTACAAAAAGAAAAAAGCGTCCGTTTTCACTACGCTTTTCTGCAAGAATGCTTTCCATCATAGAAAAACTTCCACGCCCGAATACAACCTTATCAATGTTTTTAAAATTCTTGTGCATTAAAATTAAAATTTCAAAAGTGTAACAGGAATCCTATTACGCATGAACAGGCAAAGCCTTTTTAGCGCAGCTTGCAATGTTCTGTGCCAAAGCTTTCACTTCCTCCTCAGTCCATGTACAGCGAATAACAAATGATATGAGACGCCCCATTACTTCCTGTGTTTTTGGCAGTTGCATGGTTGCATAATCCTGGGGCATGCCCAGTACCTGCGCCGGGAGTTTGGAAACAGTTTTCATGCTCTTTAAATGATCCCATTGGTTGATAAAATGATACATATTGGTGTACCAGTAATTAAACCCTCCTATCCCAGCTTTATTGAGTTCATCGACTGTTTGCTTTGCTGCGTCAGCATCAGGCAACAGCATATTTAAGAATGTTGCAGAATCCCCATCCGGGTCAGGCACATGAGCAAAGGATATACCTTCCGTTTTAGAAAGAATATCTTGCAGCATGTTTTTATATTTTCTGTTTAGGGCTTTTATATGTGGCACTTTGCGAGTTTGCGCAAGGCCTACTGCGGCATGCAGTTCGCTTATGCGGTAATTAAATCCTAACACAGGATGCGGCTCCATGCCCCTGTTGTTGCCAACGTGGCTATGGCCATGGTCGGAATAAGCATCCGCGAGCTTGTAGATTTCCTCATCGTTAGTGATAAGTACGCCACCCTCACCGGCTGTAGCTATTTTGAAGAAGTCGAAAGAAAAACTACCAGTTTTGCCGAATAAGCCTACCGATGTACCTTTATAGGAAGATCCAAATGCCTGTCCTGCATCTTCCACCAGTATGAGATTATTTTCTTTCACCACCTGCATGATACTATCCATTTCTGCCATACCGCCGCACATATGCACGAGGCATATTGCTTTAGTATTGGACGTAAGTGCATTTTTTATTCCCCCAGCGCTCAGGCACAATGTTTCATCCAGTTCTGCAAATACCGGTATTGCACCTATAAACAATACAGCCTCAACACTGGCGATAAAAGTAAATGCCGGAACGATCACTTCATCGCCAGCACCTATCCCGGCAGATGCCAAAGCGATCGCAATAGCTGCTGAGCCGTTGGAAACGGCGTGAGCATATTTAGCTCCGGTGATCTTTCTAACCTCTGCTTCAAACTCACGGGCTTTCCACACACCACTGCGCTGCTGGTCGTGGTTATAGCGGAATAACATCCCCGTTTCCAATACATCATTAACTTCTTTGCGTTCTTCGCTTCCGAATAATTCTGTTCCTGGCATTTTTTGAGATTTTAAGATTGCAAATTTACTGTTTATAGATTGAATAATGGTTAAAATATACCAAATTGGGAGCTATTACAAATCGTATGGATTAGTGAGTTTTAATGACGAGATGTTCTTAAAATCGACGATATTGGGGGTAATTAGGTTAAAATTATTAATAATTGCTGTCGCGGCAATAATTGCATCTGCCAAAGCTAACTTTTTATACTTTTTTCTAAGTTCAATTGTTTTATCTGCAATTTCATCATTTAATGGAACTATATCAGCAAACCGAAGAAACCGCTCTAATTTTTTCATTTTGTTTGATTCTCCATTAAATCCAAGTACTTCAATTTTTACAACTGATGGAAATGGTAAATTCTTCATTAATAATTGCATCCATAACTGCAGTTGCTGACGGTGGCAGCAATTGGGAAGTGTAGTCAATAATTGTATTGGAATCTAATAAAAATCTCTGTCCCATTCTTTACGGACTTTTGTCAAATATTTATGGAACCCGGTTGCATCCTTTTTAGAAAAAATGCCTTTGAAATCAGAAGGTTTTAACTTCTTTTCTTTACGAGAAGGCTTAGTCAGTTTTTTCAGATCTGAGTGAGTTTGCACAATATTTTCCCATTCCTGTATAGGAATAAGGACTGCTGTGGTTTTGCCGGAGTCGTCAGAAATATATTGCAATGACATAATACAAAGTTAAGTTTATTTGCACGTATTGCGAAATAAAATTTTATGAATTAACGATCCGGCCGAATAGATAAAGCTCATACATTACTACAGCCATTTATTAGCCTTAATGCTATCCATTATTGTTGTGGTAGCACCCGTATGGTCCTTCATGAATTTTTTAAGCGAATCACTTATAGAATTTCTGTAAGGCACATCTCCGATCAGCTTTTCAAGTATTGCCTTGCCATCAACAGCATTATTTATCGGGAATACATATTGCAATGATGCCAGTTCTTTAGCCTCTACAAATTTTTCATAAACAGGCCCAAAGATGACCGGAAGGCCAAAAACAGCAGGCTCCAGTATGTTATGAATACCACCCTTCTGAAAACCACCACCTATAAAAGCTATATCGCCATAAGCGAACAAACGCGATAGCATACCTATATTGTTTATGACCAGCACCCGCTTATTGTAGCCTGTATTTTCTGCATCAAGGTCTGAGTATAATACAGTTTCGTCGCCAAAAAGTTGCTGCACCTTACGGATATGCTCCAAATCGACCTCATGAGGCGCTATTACCAGCTTCCAGCCTGAAGGGAGCGTGGCGAAACACTCTTTTAAAACAGCCTCATCGCCGGGCCATGTGCTGCCGGCGATCAATATCTTACTACTGGCTATAAATTGTTCAACAACAGGGATGGGAGATATATTTCCCTCGATCACGGCAACCCGGTCATAACGTGTATCTCCGGAGACAATGATGTTTTTGTCAAAGCCGATCGTATTGAGTAATTGCTTTGATTGGACGTCCTGTAAAAAGAAAAAGGTGAACGATCTAAGCATATCCCTGAATATGCCTCCATACCCCTTAAAAAAAACCTGCTCCTGCCTGAATGCACCTGATATAAGTAATGTCGGAGCTGATCGCTTTTTTAATTGCTGTAGGTAGTAATACCAAAACTCATACTTTACAAACATGGCTAGCGACGGATCTATGGCAGCTACAAATCTCTCAGCATTTCCAGGGCTATCCGGAGGTAAATAAAAAACGTAATCAATAAAATTATTTTTCTTAACAGCTTCAAAGCCCGATGGAGAAAAGAAAGTAACTACAATTTTATACGCAGGATATTGCTCTTTCAAAGCCTCGATCAAAGGCCGCGCCTGTTCAAACTCTCCTGCCGAAGAGCAATGTATCCATATTCTTTTTTCACCGGCTTGTAACGTATCACTAAGGTGCTGCTTCCAGTTTTTTCTCCCCTCTATCCATTTCTTTGCCTTGCCATTAAATAAGGCATATAGCCTGATGGCAACAATATAAAGTGAAAGAAAAAAACGATAAATGAATAGCACGGCTATGAATATTATATACAATGATTTCTATTATCAACAAATATCATTACAATCTTCCCTTTTCAAATTGCAACTGTTTGAAATAATCCACATCCTTCATCAGTGAATTCCGTTTTATCAACAGTTTTATAAGCGCAGTGAAGGATGATATGGGCGATAAAATAAAAATAGCAACAAGCAACAAATTTTTGAACATGAGCACACGCTTTGCCCGGTTAGGGTCTCCGGGGCCACCTTTTTCCCTTATGAATTTAGCCCAAAACCTGAAATTTTTTATACCCCGTTGCTCCAGTATTACCAGGCCGGGCCTTAATTTCACGGCGCCTTGTCCCAGCAATCCTTGCTGAAGGGCTATTAAGTTATTATCCTTAAGATGCTTGTATATCGTGTTCCCAAAACGCTTTGCTTCATAGATGTCCACTTCCTGTACACCTGCAGCAGGTAATAACCCTGATGCCGCTTTTTGCCCTTTGAATGACCACCTGATAACCGTTAATAACGAAACTAAATTTGAATTAGTATCGTTGAGGACAATATTCCCAACCAGGCGACCGTTCGCTGCTTCTATGTATGCCTTCACCTTCTCCTGTGCATGCAGCCACATATTACGGCACCCGATAACGGTAATGACCGGCTTATTTTTAAATACGCCGGCAAATTCACTTTTCAGAAATGCGGTAGCAGGTTGAGAAGGATTTAAAAACCATGGCTGGTATCCAAAAAAAATCAGGTCGTAATTTTTACTAAATACCTGGGGTGGTATTGGCCTTATAGCTGCAGGTAAATGTTCTACTGTTTCCGGCATAGCATCAAAAAACTCCAGTGCTTTCCATGGGAATGGGAAAGGCTTTACCGGTTCTATTTGGGCATAATCGATCTCTGCCAATCCGGCTATATCTGCTACAACATTGTCCAGTATCTCACGTAGCTGGCCTGTTTGAGTATAATACAGTATTAATATTCGTGGTTTCATTCAATCGTTATCGTTAAAATGCGGTGATGCAATAAAGTGAATTTACTATATCACTTTACTAAACAACCGCAAGATACATATAACCATAAATAAACCGGGAACTCTCAGGAACCATAACTAAAATATGATCGCCTTTGTTGAGTTTGCCACTATTAAACAACGCCTCCAGCATAACGTATGGAGATGCGCTGCCTATATTTCCAACTTTCGTAAGATTATAAAACCATTTATCCGGTGGTATTTTCATACCTACTTTTTCGAGGTATAATTCCATTTCCTTTTTAAAATATTCACTGGACATATGCGGGAGAAAATAGTCTATCTTATCAGGTGAAAGATCATATTTTTCTTTTAACTCACGGAGATACTCACCACCACAGGAAATAATATTTCCCCTTAGCAAACCTGTATCCTGCTTAAGAGAAAAGACACTTTTATCAGCCCAATCGGATGTATTAAGGTCATTCCACCCCGTAAGCGATCCATCCTCATTCTTTATGGCTCCTGCATACATACAAGTAGCGAATTCATTGGCGAATGACTTTATTTCTATCCATTCTATGCGAAGGGATATTTCATTATCATTTGGCTGATCCTGCAATAACGCAGCACCGGCACCATCACTTATCATAAAACGCAGAAAGTCTTTTTCAAAAGCAATTATCGGATCCTCATTAAGCCTGGCAAGATTATCTGCTTCCGCCTGGAAACGGGATGCATGTAACCAGGTAGAATTTTTTTCAGACCCGCAGGCCGCAGCCATCTTTGCTGAGTCTGCTTTTATCGCCAAAAAAGCATATTTCAGTGCCTGTAACCCTGTACAACAAGCTCCAGTAACAGATACTATCTCCATAGAATGTTTCCCTATTAACCCATGTACCATTGCTGCATGTGAAGGCAATAGTTGATCTGGCGAGGCTGTGGATGCTGATAATAGTTGCAGTTTTTCAACAGGTATTTTTTCATCAAACAGGCCATTGACCGCATTAGCAGCAAGTTGCGCATTGGTATGGGTGCTTTTGCCATTGCGGAAAGCATAATGCCTTGTTTTAATGCCATTGTTCCGTAAAACCAATGCCTTTGCTTTTGAACTTTTATCACTAACCTTGCCCAATACACCCTCTATGCCATCATTAGGCACAGGCTCATTAGGCAAAAACTTCGAAAGCCTTGTTATATAAACTTGCGTCACTATTTGTTTTTTGATACCTACAACAATTCATTGATTAGTATGGCAATGTCAATGGCAGAACGCTAATATAGCAATAAAAACCGTACCAATAATAGAGAATTGAACCAGATCTAAACTACAGTGAGATATAGATAAACGTAAGTAAAGCGTGCACTTTCCGGCACCATTACAAGGATATGCTCACCTTTTTTCAGGCGTCCGCTATGAAACAATTCTTCGAGCATCAGGTAGGGAGACGCACTCCCTACATTCCCAACACGTGTAAGGTTATAAAACCACTTTTCTTCGGGCAGGTCCATACCTATGTCCTGTAAATACTCCAGCATTTCTTTTTTGAAGTATTCACTGGACATATGCGGAAGATAGTAGTCTACATCATTGGCAGTAATGCCATATTTTCCCATCAGGCGTTTAAGGTAGTCTCCGCCTTTTGAAATTATGTTTTCCCCGAGCAGCCGTGTATCTTGTTTTAATGAAAAAACACTGTTGTTTGTCCACTCACTCACATCCATATCATTCCACCCCGTGAGCGATCCATCCTTGTTCTTTACAGCACCGGAATACATGCATGTTTCCAGTTCATTGGCATACGAGGTAATTTCTATCCATTCCACTTTCAATGATAGCCCACTTTCATTAGGCTTATCCTGTATGAGTGCTGCCCCTGCGCCATCACTCAGCATCCAACGCAAAAAATCTTTTTCAAAGGCTATATACGGGTTTTTATCTATTTCTTTCCAGCTATCTGCCTCTGACTGATAGCGTGATGCCATGAGCCATGCTGATAACCTTTCTGAACCACAGGACACAGCAGTATCAGCCATACCTCCGGCTACGGACATATATGCATACTTAAATGCCTGCATACTGCTGCAGCAAGAACCTGCTGCAGCCATGATCTCTATATTACCAACTCCCAACTCCCCATGTACCATGGAAGCATGAGAAGGGAGTATTTGTTCCGGGGAAGTAGTACCGGCAGCAAGAACCTGTAACTTGCTTATAGGCAATTTATCATCAAACAGACCCTTGATTGCAGTAGCAGCAAGCTGTGGGTTAGTATGTGTTCTGTGCCCGTCTTTTAAAGCGTAATAGCGTGTTTTTATGCCATTATTCTTTAAAACAAGCAGACGTGCACGGGAAGGTTTTCCGTTAATGAGGCCCAGAATATTTTCCATCTCATCGTTAGACACCGGATCATTTGGCAAATATTTTGAAAGTCTTGTTATATATACTGGTCTCACTAAATTTCTTTTTTCGGAGCGCAAAAGTACGATTTTCTTAGTAAAATGGGGTATACGGATTAGATAAAAATTATTTATTAAGCTTATCAAAACAAATATTTGGAGGAATAGAACGACTATTTCACAATCTGTCAGGAAATACACAATAAAATATAAAATTTATCGTTTAAAACTAAAAAATTAGTTTAACAACTAAATACTTAGTACATTTACTAAAAAATTAGTTTAAAATTACTTTTATGAAGACAGTATTCAAGCCACTGACAAAAGCAGAAGAAGAAATAATGCAGATATTATGGAAGCTGGAAAAAGCTTTTGTAAAAGATATTGTTGATGAACTGCCGGAGCCCAAGCCGCACTACAACACCGTAAGCACTATCATAAAAATATTGAGTGACAAAGGATTTGTGGCGTATGAATCTTTTGGGAAATCGAACCGTTACTACCCTGTGGTAAAAAAAGAGGATTACACCAAGCGGTCTATGAAGCAATTTGTGAAAGGATACTTTGAAGGGTCTTATACCAATATGTTTTCCTTTTTTGCCAAAGAAAAGGACATAACTATAGAGGAACTGGAAAGTATTTTAAAAGAACTGAAAAAAGCCCCTCCCCGAGTTCCGCTCCTTCCCGATGGGAACCCCCAGGGGGAGGAGGTGTTATTAAAAAAAATCAAAAAATGATAACTCAAAAAAATAATGTATGCTGTACCTCACTCAAGTCATTCTGTATACTGCAGCAATGCTGCTCATCTATCTTCTTTTACTGAGAAACAGCCCGCTGTATCGATTCAGCCGGATTTATCTTTTGGCATGCGCTACAATGCCGTTGTTCATTCCTTTTATAAAGTTACCACAAGTTGTGGGGCTAAGGCTGCAACAGGTAGCCTTGTTTCAAATTGACCTTCCTGCTATTACCATTAGCGCAGCACACCAGGTAAGCGGGATCAGCAATGCCATACCTGCAATATGGCTTGGATATGCCGTTATTGCTGTCCTGTTCATGATATGGTATCTGTGGCATTTATTCCGCTTGTGGATTATCATCCGAAATAATAAGAAAGTGAAAAAAGGCACTTATACCCTGGTCACGTCATCTGGGCATGGGCCGGGGAGTTTTGGAAGGTTTGTCTTTTTTCCGGAAGACGAGGTAAACGAAACAATATTAGCCCATGAGCAGGCACACATCCGGTTACATCATACATTAGATATTATCTTCCTGAACGGCATCCAGGCATTGCTTTGGCCGAATATATTTCTGGTATGGATAAGAAAAGAAATAAAAGAAGTGCACGAGTTCCAGGCTGATGCTGCAGTACATGTGGATAAAGAAGATTATGCACGATTATTACTCAGCTCCATTTTTAATACACACACAGCACCCGTGATGCATTTATTTATTATTCACCCCATAAAACGCAGAATTATGATGTTACAAAAAAATGGGAAAGCCTCCCTTTTAAAAACTTCCCTGATGGTTTGCTCCGCATTTATCTTTTTTCTCTTTATTGCAACTAGCATTCAGAGTTGCGGTAAAAAAACTGATGGTGCAGCCATCACAAGCAAAACGAGCAATGACGAAAATATTGACTCTCGTGTAAAACACGCGTTGCTAAACCCACCGCCTAATCTAACGACGGACAATTATACACCAGACAACAATGGTATATATGCATATGTGCATAAGATGCCTGAACCAAGTTACAATTATCAATCATATCTCGCGCAAAATATTCACTATCCTCAAAATGCAAAAGAAAAAGGTATAGGCGGTAAAGTGATCATCAGATTTGTTGTAGATGAAAATGGGAACATAAAAAATCCTAAATGTGTCCGGTCAGCTGGTAACAGCTTAGATGATGAAGCGCTGCGAGTGGTGAGTATGATGCCACCCTGGAAGCCCGGAGAGGAAAATGGACAGAAAGTGCCGGTATATTTTACAATGCCGATTATCTTCAGTCCGAAATAAATAGGTCGGCAATTTCCATTAATGTATTTTTCATATTGAGTTTCTTACAACTGCCGTACTTATCAACATGCGGCAGTTTTATTTTTTACCTCACTCCTGCCCCTCTCCACAGGTGGAGCGGGGTGTATACCAATACCAATTTTTGAATATCAAATGGCATTACAGATATTTTTGACCACAGGCCATTATCTTTGCAGCATGAGTAAGGAAATTGTTGTGAGCGGCATACGCTCTACCGGGCATTTGCACCTGGGTAATTATTTTGGGGCCATTCAGAATTATGTAAAAATGCAGGATGCGTATGAATGTTATTTTTTTGTCGCTGATTACCACTCCCTGACCACACATCCCGACCCGAAAGACCTGAAGGCAAATGTGTTCCATGTGTTGGCAGAAAACATAGCCAGCGGACTTGACCCAAACAAAGTAGCGCTATATGCCCAAAGTGACATACCTGAGATACCTGAGCTATACCTGATGCTGAACATGATGGCCTACGTGGGCGAACTGGAAAAAGTGCCAACGTTCAAGGATAAAGTGCGCCAGCAGCCCGATAATGTAAATGCAGGGCTGCTCACCTACCCGGTGCTGATGACAGCTGATATACTTATTCAAAAAGCAGTAAAAGTGCCTGTAGGCAAAGACCAGGAGCAGCACCTGGAAATGGCGCGCAACTTTGCACAGAGGTTCAATAGCCGCTATGGCGATTTCTTCCCGGAGCCACAGGTATTCCGGTTTAACAATGACGCCGTAAAGATCATGAGCCTGGATGGCAATGGTAAAATGAGTAAGAGTGAAAATGTGAATGCCACTATATACCTGAGCGATGATGATGACATCATAAAAAAGAAAATAATGAAGGCAAAAACAGATGCAGGCCCTACAGAGCCAAATGCCGTTATGCCTGATTATATACAAAACCTCTTCCTGCTGATGAGCCTGTGTTCAAAACCCGAGACGGTAGATATATACAGGAACAACTATAATAACTGCACCATACGCTACGGCGACATGAAAAAACAACTTGCTGAAGATATGGCCGCCTTTGTGCATCCTATACGCGAGCATGCGTGGGAACTCCAAAAAGATGAAGCCCTCATGAGGAAGATACTCAAAGAAGGGGCAGAGAAAGCCCGCATAGGAGCTTCTAAAACTATGGCAGGAGCCAGGAAACTTATAGGGATAAATTACTATTAGCAGCCTCTCCCCGAGCTCCGCTCCTTCCCTGGCGGGAGCTCCGAAGGAGAGGAGATGTTATTCTGATTTATAATCTTTAACGTACTCCTTTTCTTTTTTCTGTTTTATTTTTACTTTTATAGATATGCCTCCAAAAAACACTACCAAACATATAGCTGTTGCCGGGAACATTGGCTCCGGTAAAACAACATTGACAGGCATGCTCGCAAAACATTATAAATGGGAGCCTCATTTTGAGGATATAGAGCATAACCCCTACCTGGTGGATTTTTATGAAGACATGCCGCGCTGGGCTTTCAACCTGCAGATATACTTCCTGAATAACCGCATCAAGAACCTCATTGATATACGAAACGGAACGGATACTGTGATACAGGACCGGACCATTTATGAAGATGCCTATATCTTCGCACCCAACCTGTTTGACATGGGGCTGATGACCAAGCGCGATTTTGAAAATTATACTTCTTTCTTCCAAAATCTTAAAACACTCATAAAACCTCCGGACCTGCTTATATACCTGCGCGCATCAGTACCAGCCCTGGTAGACCAGATACAAAAACGCGGCCGCGAATACGAAGAGAATATACGGCTCGATTACCTAAAACGGCTGAACGGGTTTTATAACAAATGGATAGACAAATATACTGATGGCCCGCTTCTTGTGATTGATGTAGATAACTGCAACTTTGCCGATAAAGAAGATGACCTTGCGGATGTGGTGCGTAAAATAGATGCACAGCTTCACGGGCTTTTCAGCAAGAAATAACATTTAAACGCCGGTTTTAACATGCTATGATGAAAGTTTCATCTAGATTGCATCAGGATAAAGACGCGCAGGGTATTGATCAGCAACAAAAAAATACACCGCAAATCAAGACCGCAAAATCTTAAATTAATCCCTAACTTCACCATTGTACCGTATAGTTTTCATATTCTTACTTTTTTCACTGCCCACCGCTCTTTATGCAGGGGTTTTAAAAGGAAAAGTCACCGATGAGCATGGCGCACCATTGCCTTATGCTACTATTTTTATAGAAGGCACTATCATTGGCGTAAACGCGAATGGCAATGGAAATTTTGAACTGCCTGTTGCACCGGGCGTGTACAAGGTAGTTTGTCAATATATCGGTTACAAACAAAGCACATTCAATCTTTCTATTACCGGGAATGAGACTATTGAGCACGTTTTTGTTTTAAAAGAGCAGAGCCTGGAGATGAAAGAAGTTGTTGTTCATGCTTCATCAGAAGATCCCGCTTACTGGATCATACGCAATGCTATAAAAAAACGGCAATTTCACCTGGACCAGGTGAGGTCATTCCAGACATCCATTTACCTGAAAGGAGTAGCACGTTCCCGAAAAATGCCCGATAAATTCATGGGTCAAAAAGTAAAAGATGAAACAGATGTAGTAGACAGCATAGGTAAAGGCGTATTGTACCTGACGGAGGAATATGCAGACTATTATAGAAATGAGGGAAAGGAAAAAACCATTATTCATTCGGTACATGAAAGCGGCAATCCCAATGGCCTTGGATTTTCCCAATTTCCACCTGTCATTACTTTTTACGACAATAACGTAAACATTTTCGGCAAGAGCTCCCGTGGCTTTATTTCGCCTATCAGTGAAAACGCACTCTTTTACTATAAATACAAGTTGCTGGGACAGTTTGATGAACAGGGGCATACTATTTACAAAATACGGGTAACTCCAAAAAGAGGATACGAACCTTGTTTTAACGGCTATATCTATATAGTGGATGAAGACTGGGCAATCCATAGCCTGAATATGACACTGGAAAAAAAATCAGGTATGGACATTGTGGATACGCTGAAGGTAGACCAGCTATTCCTGCCATTGCAAAAGGATACGTGGGTCATAAAAAGCCAGGTGCTTTATTTTACTGTGAACCTGCTGGGGTTTGACATAACAGCCACAGGAGTAACCACGTATAACAAACAGAAGGTAAATGAGACGATACCCGATACCCTATTTGCCGGCAAGGTCATCAGTGCTTACGATAAAAATGCCAATAAAAAGGACAGCTCATATTGGAAAGAATCGCGCCCTATACCACTGGAAAAAGATGAGCATGAAAATTTTGTAGTGAAGGATAGCCTGGTAAAAAAATTCTCTGCCCCCGCCTACGTCGACTCCATAAGACGGAAGGGCAATAAATTCAAACCATTTGGATTACTGGCAAGTGGGGGCTCGTTCGACAGTAAGAAATACAAGAACCATTACAGTACCAATTCCATACTATGGGGACTTAGCGCTGACAATATGCTTAATTATAACCCGGTGGAAGGTTTTAACGTAGCACCAAAGCTTAGCGTGCGGCATATGGCAGATACAGGGAAATACCTGTTTGGCGACATAACAATGCGATATGGCTTTAACAATACGCATTTCAATGCCATAGGCAGGTTATATTACCTTACCCAAGACCGGGCATTTCATAACAGATCATGGATGTACGGTATGGAAGGCGGGAAGTATGTTTTTCAGTATAACCCGGAAAACCCGGTATTGCCATGGTATAACACATATGCTTCATTATTTGCCACTGACAACGATCTTAAAATATATGAGCGCTGGGATGCCAGTGCATTCCTGGGGCGCAACTATGGCACGGGCCTTTACTGGTATGTGAAAACTTCCTATCAGCAGCGGCTACCATTGGAAAACACAACCAGTTACGGTTTCCGGAAAGACGATGGCACGTTCAAAAGCAACATCCCAATATCATTGCTATCTGCGGCCACCGCATGGGAGAAGAACGACGCGGCGCTGGTCTATGCTTCAATATCATACAAGCCAGGCTACACCTATACACAGTTTCCCGATTTCAAATCTGCTAATGGCAGTTCATGGCCCAGGTTTACAATTTTGTACGAGAAAGGTATACCGGGAATTATTAATAGCTTGTCTAATTTTGATAAGTGGCGCTTCAGTATTCAGGATAATGTAAGCCTGAAGCTTTTGGGTGAGCTAAAATATAATTTTGTGGCAGGTGGT
>Ga0207079_1004_pt1 | contig 18409 bp, 18 predicted proteins | sample Alteio_BWMinHeat_61_FD_153525 | JGI IMG/M metagenome (GOLD analysis project Ga0207079, IMG submission 153525) | Enriched cells from forest soil in Barre Woods Harvard Forest LTER site, Petersham, Massachusetts, United States -... | ecosystem: Environmental > Terrestrial > Soil > Temperate forest >...
CATAATTTTGGCGCTATTCTTTCCAACGTAATAAAACTATAAGAATAAATATTTTCTGTATCAGGCTCATGATCCTCCCGATCGATGAGCTTCCATTCTGACATATCAAGCTCGGGAAAATAGGCGTCTCCTTCAAAATGATGATGTATTTCAGTCAGATACAAACGACAGACGCGCGACAGCAATTGCTGATACAGTAACGCGCCTCCGATCACAAAAGCCTCTTCACTGTATGCAACGGCAAGCAAAGCGGTTTCGATTGAGTTCACCACGACACATCCCGGCGCTTGAAAATCAACATCGCGTGTAATCACAACATTGCAACGATCTGGCAATGCACGACCAATCGATTCAAAAGTTTTTCGGCCTAAAATAATGGGATGGCCCGTCGTAATTTTTTTAAAATGTTTAAGATCGGCAGGCAAACGCCAAGGTAATTGATTTTGACGACCAATCACGCGATTGTCAGACATGGCACAAATAGCTGAAAGATGCATGCAAAAAAATCCTTACTATTATCGTGAAACTATGCAAAACTTGAATACAAGGAATAATAACAAAACATGATTAAAAAGGAGAGGAAAATGATATCCATCACCTGTCAATTCAACCAATTCCATCTTGATGAAACCATCCGAAAGCCAAAACAGCAAATGCAAGATTACGCAAGACAGATCACTTCCGCGATTCGTGATACGCTCAAAGAAATTCAAAAACAACATTTGAAACAAATTGTGGAGTCTGCCGCTTTTGTTGTGCTAGAACAAAATATGGCGGAATTTATTCATAATACCATCGATGCATGTTTATTAAATAAATTAGCTTTAGAAAATCAATCCATTCAAATTAAAATTCCACAAAAATTGCATCGAGAAATTAAAATTTCATACACGGATACTGCAGGTGGATTTCCTAAAGATTTTATGGAGGATAAAAAATCTTTAGATTATTTTAAAGATAAATTAAAGGGACAAAAAATTTATGTGTCTTCACATAAAATAGAATCCAGTCACATTTTTATTGGTGGAAATGGCCTCGCATTATCTCAAACTTGCCGATTTTTAAAACTCTACCAAGGAAAATTAATTTTAAAAAATAAAGAAAAAGGCGCTGAAATGCTTTTTATTTCTCCGCAACGGCCTAAAAATAAAAAGCCGAGTTTTAATAATTTCAAGGGAATAGATTTCCAAAATGTTTTTGCGCATGATGAAACAAATATATTAATGCGTTCTAATTCAAGACCAGACTTAACATTACTTAATATTCCCGAAAGAAACATTACGCTGCAAAAACTCGATTCACCACAATTTAATTTATCGAGTACAGATTCAGAAAGTGCGCTTTCGCCCTTTCCTTCACCTTAAGCTATACTGCGCACTGGCTGATTGTCCAGGGCCATTAAAAACTTTTACTGTCACGGCCTTGATCGCGTTATTATTTAATTCATTCAAATCAGTAGTTAATTGCTGCAAAAACCAGTGGGATAATTCTTCGATTGTCACATTAGTCACGGGAAGAATGACGACATCACGCTTTAAAAAAGGAATAGGTTCATGATTAAAATGCGCGAACCACATTTCATTTTTATCTTCTAATTGTAAATACTGCGAATGTTTTGGTAATAAAAATTTACGATCTAAAACATCACAGAGGGTTTGAAGTTTTTTCTTATAAAAACGATAATCAAAAGCCATGCCGTTATTATTTAACAAAACCGCAAAAGAAACATGCACCGTGTAATTGTGTCCGTGTAAATCTTCACGATCTGTCGACGAAAAAATGGTAAAATGACCTGCAGAAAAACTATGCTCTTCATTATGTAACTCAACCACTGCTTGTTTCACGGAAATCCTCGAGTTTTAAGAAAAATTTGGGGGTATTATAGCATTGATGGGTATCTACACAACCGTCGTCCCGCGGCTTGTCCGCGGGATCCAGAGCGACACTGCAGACTTTCTGGATCCCGCGGACAAGCCGCGGGACGACGTAGTTTATTTTAAAGACTCCCTCGAAGATCTTGAAAACTAAACCCCGAAAGATCTCTATCAAAACCCTTCCCGAGCCCAATCACTTTAATAATTTCCCCCATTTCCTGCGGCAAAATGAGTCTTTTTATCGCGGCGTTTTCACGGATAGAAATATTTTTTTTCGCAATAATATCAGTTAATTCAGAGCCTAATAAAAATCCTGCCTGCGTCGTAAATCCTAACAAATCAAAATCCGTACTTTCGATGACCGTAGTAAAATCCACATGCGCAGTAATATCTTGCAAACCAGGATATAACAAAGGATCACTATGACGATGATGTTGCAAAAAACACATCAAAGTCCCCATCATTCGATCGGGATGATAATATTCTTTTCGCCCATATCCATAATCAAAAAAAATTACCACACCTTTTTTTAAAGTTTTTTCGATAGATTTCATCAATGGAATGATATGAAGATGAATTTCAGATTCATATCCATCACTGAATGAATACTCTGCAAGCAATGCATCCATTTTATCGAGAAAACCTGCAGAAATTGGATCACTCAACACCCACTGTAATTGATGATTTTCAATCGTCACTAATTTTTCTTTTGCGGATCCTTCTTCGATACGAAAAATATGACAAGGTATCGCATCTAATATTTCATTTCCAAAAATAATGCCCTCCATGGTAAATCCCTCGAGTGTTTCTAACCACTGAAAACGGTCGATTAACGCTCCACATTCTTTTTCTATCGATTGTTTTTGCCTTTCTCGAAGAAGAGGACTTTTTTCATAAATATAATAGTACCGGGGTAACATATTTTTTTCGTGAAGCGCTTTCATGACTTCAATCGCAAAAATGCCTGAACCTGCGCCCAATTCCAAAATATCACCCTCCGGAATGTCCTGAAGAACAGTGCTAAATGGATTGGCAATACATTCTGCGAATAATGATGAAAGATGAGGCGCCGTGATATAGTCGCCACACGCCCCCCATTTTGCGGAATCACGCGTATAAAACCCTAATTGATCCGCATATAAAGCAATTTCCATATAACGCGCAAAAGAGATCGCGCCCCCCGCAAGTGCAATTTCACTTTTTAGAAAATCCAAGAGATTTTCTTTTACTGTCACTTCTGCTGGTGAAAACTGAGGGAATTTCATATCATTATAGCAATTTAAATTTATCATGAAGTTTATCTATGCAAAAAGTCGCACTTATTACCGGAGCTGCACGGCGTATTGGTGCCGTAATTGCCCGTATTTTACATGAAAATGGGATGAATGTGGTGATTCATTTTCACCATTCGGAAAATGAAGCTCGCCTTTTATGCGAATCATTAAACAATATCCGAAAGGATTCGGCCCTTGCAATCATTGCGGATCTGCAGGATAAAAATCAATGGAAACCTTTGATAAATCAAACAATAGAATTGTCTGGTCGATTAGATCTGTTAGTCAATAATGCCTCTGATTTTTTTGCAACGCCCATGGGATCGATCACAGACGAAGATTGGAATCTATTATTAGATGTGAATCTGAAAGCACCCTTCTTTTTGAGTGAATATGCAGCCCCGCATTTACAAAAAACCAAAGGCTCCATTATCAACATCGTAGATATTCACGCAGAACGTCCCATGAAATCTTATTCCATCTATTCGATTTCTAAAGCGGGCCTCTTAATGGCAACTAAAACACTTGCACGTGAATTAGGTCCTGACATTCGAGTTAATGCGGTTTCTCCCGGTCCTATCCTATGGCCAGAGGGTGAAAATGTCATTTCTGATTCTGACAAACAACACATATTAGATGCCACCGCGCTCAAACGACATGGAAGTCCCGAAGCAATTGCGAAAGCCGTGTTATATCTGGTGCGTGATGCCAACTATATCACGGGAATGAATTTATTGGTGGATGGTGGACGTTCGGTAATGATTTGAGATTGACATAGGAAAATCCATGAGCTTTTTACGCAACACATTCATGAATGTTTATAAAAATAAAGCTTATCCCAATTATTGGGATGTGATTGCTTTGTCCATCGTATTAAGCATTATTTTTCTATTAGCATGGGTTGCGAGACAAATGGCGGTGCCTTATGAGTTAGGCCAACGACTTCCCATCTCGCTTGACCCAAGCTATTTACCAGGCTATGCGATGCGCACTGTGTCTAGAATGTTAATTGCGCTCTTTATTTCATTATTATTTACTTTTATTTTTGGCACTCTCGCGGCCAAAAACAAACGCGCGGAACGCTTTATCATTCCCATGATTGATATTCTTCAATCGGTACCTATTTTAGGATTTCTTTCCATTACCGTTGTCGGGTTCATTTATTTATTCCCAGGGTCGCTATTAGGGCCAGAATGCGCGGCAATTTTTGCGATTTTTACCTCACAAGCCTGGAATATGGCGTTAGGCTTTTATCAAACCGTACGCTCCGTGCCCTCTGAAATGAATGAAGCCGCTGACGTGTTTCACCTGTCTTCCTGGCAACGTTTTTGGCGTATCGATGTACCGTTTTCCTTACCCGGTTTACTATGGAACACGATGGTATCGATGTCTGCGGGATGGTTTTTTGTCGTGGCATCAGAAGCTATTTCGGTTTCCAATCAACAAATTCTTTTGCCCGGTATTGGCTCATACATTACCGTCGCCATTCAATCTGCGGATGTTAAAGCGATTATTTACGCGATTTTAACCATGTTTATCGTCATTCTTATTTACGACCAACTATTATTTCGACCACTCGTTGCTTGGTCACAAAAATTTAAAACCGAACAAGTCACCGATGGGAAAGAAGTTCGCTCGTGGGTCATTAATCTTTTGCATCGCACACGCTTTTTGCGATATTTAGGCCTTCAAATGCGTTATTTCTTCGATGCTTGTGTGAACGTTCGTTTTTTAAGAAAGAAACCAGACCTCATTTATACTGAAATCGCAACCGGTCATTCCATGAGTTTATTGTGGAATAGTTTAATCATTATTTTGATTTCAAGTATTGTATTGTTTGCAGGTATTTTTATATACCTTTATGTACCCTTAGACTCTATTCACCATATATTTGTGTTGGGACTCATCACCGCATTACGCGTTTTCATTTTAGTTATTCTTTGTTCTCTCATCTGGGTGCCTGTCGGTGTATGGGTAGGATTACGCCCCAATGTTGCATACATTGTGCAACCGCTTGCACAATTTCTTGCAGCATTCCCCGCCAATTTATTTTATCCTTTTGTCGTCATCGTCATTGTCACTTATCACTTAAACGTCAATATTTGGGCGACTCCTTTAATGATTTTAGGCGCACAATGGTACGTGCTATTTAACGTCATTGCCGGAGCCTCCGTTATTCCCAAAGATTTATTGCAAGTAGCAGACAATTTGGGTTTAAACACATGGCTGAAATGGCGACGATTAATTTTACCCGGCATTTTCCCTTACTATATTACCGGCGCCATTACTGCGGCGGGTGGAGCCTGGAATGCGAGCATTGTCGCTGAAGTCGTGACGTGGGGAAACACAACACTAGTGTCAACGGGATTGGGCGCATATATTACAGAGCATACGATGAAAGGTGATTTCGTGAATATTGCTTTGAGTATTGGGATGATGTGTATACTAGTTTTAGTATTTAATCATCTCATTTGGCGACCTTTATATGTCTTTTCTGAAAAACGTTTTATTCAGGATTAACCAATGAATAATGCTACTTTAATTGAAGTAAAAAATGTCCATAAAACTTTTAAAAAAGGTGATCGCCAAGAATTATTAGTTTTAGAAGATATTAATTTTCGCATGGATGAAGGAGAAATCGTTGCGATTTTAGGAAAATCTGGTTCTGGAAAATCAACTTTATTACGCATTTTAGCAGGGTTAATTCAACCAAGTAGCGGGAATGTTTTTTATCGTGGCAAACCTGTGTTAGGCCCTGCACGCGGTATTTCCATGGTATTTCAAACATTTGCGTTGTTACCTTGGCTCACCGTATTACAAAATGTTGAACTCGGTTTAGAGGCCCAAGGAATTAATCGAGAGGAAAGACGAGCACGCGCATTAAAAGCGATTGATACGATTGGTTTAGACGGTTTTGAATCGGCTTTTCCAAAAGAATTATCCGGCGGAATGCGTCAACGTGTTGGTTTTGCGCGCGCCCTCGTCGTCAATCCCGATGTTTTATTAATGGATGAACCTTTTTCTGCTTTAGATGTGTTGACCGCAGACAATTTAAAAAGCGATTTACTCGATTTATGGGAAACCAAAAAAACCGGACTGCACGGGATTTTGTTCGTCACGCATAACATTGAAGAAGCCATTTTACTTGCCGATCGCATTATTGTTTTTAATAGCAATCCAGGTACGATTCGAAATGAATTACGAGTGACTTTACCTCATCCCCGCAATGATTTAGATCCGCGATTTCGCAATCAAGTCGATCGTGTTTATACTTTAATGACAACGTCAGAAACCCAAGATTCAATGCATGGACATCCACAAATTGATTTAAGTTATCGTTTACCTGAAGCAAATATTGCAGAAATTTCTGGTCTTTTGGAATTGCTCAATTCACCGTTAAATCAAGGAAAAATGGATTTACCCGATCTTGCAGATACCTTAATGTTAGACATCGATGAACTTTTTCCATTGACAGAATTATTAGAAATTTTGCATTTTGCTAAAGTGTCGAAAGGTGATATCACGATTACTGATGCGGGTATTGCATTTGTGGAATTCGATATTTTAGAACGTAAAAAATTATTTCTCGAACATTTAAAAAAATACGTCCCCCTCGCGCGCTATATTTACGAACAACTGATGCGCCATCCAAGACATCGTGCGCTTGAAGAAAATTTTCTGTCTTTACTCGAAGATTATTTTTCAGAGAAAGAAGCTTCGCGTATTCTACGCACCGTTATCGAATGGGGACGTTATGCGGAATTATTTGCTTATGATTATAATGCGGGTGTGTTGAGTTTGGAAAATCCGAAGTAACCGTTCACACTGTCATGCCAGCATGCTTTGATGCCACTTTTAAGCATGCTGGCAGGCATCCAAGGGGCTTCGCTAAATGGCAACTGGATGCCAGCTAAAAACATGCTGGCATGACAGAATTGATAAGAATACGAGAGACTAAGACCCCTTATTTTTATTTAAAGCATACTTCCCTTCGACATCAATGAAATCCTTTAGTTTTTTCATGAAATTAATTTGAACAGAATACTACATGTGGTATAATTTCGCCCCACAAAAGACGCAAACCACGGCACGAGGTTAACATGTTTTCCTATTTAATTACTAATGGGGCTGATGAGTATAGATACCTAGAATTTTTGGTAAATTTAGATTTGAAAAGAATGTATTTTTGGATTTTATATAAATCCTTGCCAAGTTTGCGTGAGTTTCCACCCGTATTTGATTATCGTCATATGTTGTTTAGCTCCGAAGCCACTGGGACAAATATTATAGCATCCGAATCTGACGTGCCTGATTTCATAGAAAAAATTTTTAGTAAAATCATGAGCGGTAGAATCTTGATGGACACAAAGGACATCGGTTATTTAACCCCTGAAATTTGTCTCGATATCAACAAAAAATTTCGCAAATTCTATCAATCCCATAGGAAAGGACACGCCGCACATAGCCACAATCCTTTATATGACATTGGATATTCTCCGAAACCACTCACCGCTGGATGCGATATTGATGAAAACAAACTACCTGAAGTCCATATTTCCTGTCCAAGCACAGAAGATATCGACTATTATCTTGAAAATGGTAACTTTTCTTTTGTAACCAGAATAAAGCGCCCACTAGCACCAACACGTGCCATCCCCGAACCGTCGATGTTATATCAATATTGGTGGCTCGCGGTATTACCCGTTGGTCTCGCTTATTTTTTATATACCAAATGTAAAAAAGGAAAAGCACCTTCCGATCCGGCTTTTTTAAAACATACATTAATAAAAAACGTATTAAATGAGTATATTGAAGCGGTGGACCTACAAATAAGAACCATTCCTCGTCGTACAGATATGAACGTTTCTGCATTTAATGCATTCAAAGCGAAATTTAAAAAAGAAACTGAAATATCGCTTCAAGAAAAATTAGAAAAAATATGGAAATCAAATTCTCCAACAAAATTTCGAGAATTATGTGATAAAAAAGCGAAAGAAATTATTCCTGAAATCATTACCACATTTAAAAAACAATTAAAAGTTTACACGCCTGCTCCGACTACTTTTCGTGTTGATGATAAAAAAACAGAAACAGAAACAACAAAGTTTCCTTTGACAGATTATCTCAAAGTAAAAACAAGTCTAATTGAAAAATGTGAAGAATATACTGAAAAACTAGAAGTATTACGCCAGTTACACAAAAATATCAAAGTCTTGAATAAAGACGCTCCCGAACCTTCGATTCTAAAATTAAAAACAAGCGATAATGAAAACCCCGCGCAAATTCAACGCGTTATTACTATTGATCAACAATCCACTTTTGAGACTGCCAATCTTTCACATTTGCAAAAAATAGAAGCGTACTCTCAAATTGTAGAATCCAAATTACAAAACTTAGAAATTAGTATCAAAAAACACGAAAAAACCTTAGAAAAATTAAAAGCCAATGAAGATAAAAAACCTTATGTTCATCCGACGAGAGCTTTAAGACTTGTTACAACTCCGCCTAAGGAAAAAAAATTAGCGCCAGAAAAAAGTAGTACTGCAAAAATTCAAACGCTTAAAAAACCTACCGTTGCAAAAGTATCACCCCCCACTCGGGAATCGAAACGTGAAGAAGAAAAATTTGAATTTAAAAAAATAGATCACAATCCAGTACAGCACAATACAATACAGCCACAAAATATTAAAAATGTTTTACAACGAGCTAATCGTTTAATCACTAAAATAAATATTCCCATTGACAAGATGACAGATGAAAAAGAAGCAGAATTACTTTTAGCCAAAAAATTTTCGGAGTCAAAAATTTCATTCGCCGATAAAGTTGCGTTAAAACTTGCATTAGAAAGTGTATTTATTGATTTTTGTATCAATGCGCCTATCGGAAGAGAACGTCATAATCAAAGAAAATTTCGCAATACCGCTTTGTATAAAAAATTTAATGGAGAGAATATCTTCCTAATGAGTGTGGTTAAAACAGGTAGTTACGATGAATTTAATCATCGAAAAGTATTAACTTTTCTCGCAGAGATGTTGATTGGATTATATGAATATACCCACTTAATCCACCCAACAGGATATTTACAACATGAAGATAAAACCCCGCATTCAAAAATTTTAGCGGAATCAACAGAGCCGACGCTCAACCCAGATGACATATTTTCATTGTTTTCTGAAAATCCTCTGAAAGCGCATGGGGATTATTGTGATTGTTTTCAAGAATTATTATTTTCTGGCATTATACGTAACAGCCAATGGCTCGAGGAGAAAGACAAACCTTTTGTCGAAAGTTATGCTTTTTTGCGTATGATTTCAGATTCTGTCAAATCTGATGGTAGTTATACTCACGAACAAAGACGTTTAGCGAATCAATGGAGACATGGAAAAAAATTGCGTGATGAAATTACTAAAACAGTAATGGCGGATGAAACATTTATTGTTTTAACTTCTAAAGATTCAATCAATTTTTCGAGGAAAAATAATTTTTAATGAAAAATAATTTTTGTCATGGAAGTGATTTGTTTTAAAATTTGTTCTGCCGAAAACAAATAAGTGTAAAGGTACATAGCGTCTTCTTGTTTTTCTTGCGTGACGATTTCAAAAATATAATTTTTAAGGGGCGCCAATTCTGGAATTTGGATAGTCTGTGTATCGACTTCATGCGTTTCAATACTTAACGCGATGTCATCCAACACTTTACAAACTGCAGAATGAAAATTTTGAATAATCAATACATTCGAACATAGCATTTTCACTTGCGGCGAAATTTTATAAGCGTATTGCATTGCAGAAATCGCTCGTAAAATTTCTTTTTCTGCATATAACAATTGTTTAAAATCATACAGATTAAATTTTTCACCCAAAAATTCACGTACCGCATCGGCTGCTAATTTTCGTTGCTGCACCAAAGATTTTCCAATATCTTCATCCAATACTTGGTAGCTATCTGCTGTTTCACTAGAATCTGTGAACATCGTAGCAAAATAATAATTTCGCAATTTTCGAATAGTATTTGCTTGATTCAATGTCAAATTTTCGCGCGCATGAATCGGCAATACGAATTGTGAAACCAAAGCAGCAATAATGATACCGAGCGTAATTTCTAACACTCGCTCTACTGCAAAAATAAAACTCGGATTATTGCTAATCAAAATAATAACGACGGTGACAACACCTAATGTGCCTGCCTCGCTATAACTTTTTTCTCCCGTTGCAATATAACTAAATAACATTGCAGATAAAGTAATGGTTAACGCAATCACAATTTCATTATGATCAAAAAAATGTAAAGTGAATAATGCAATGATCGAACCAATCAAGGTTCCTAGAAATCGCATATACGATTTTTGTAACATACCGCCTACATTGACTTGCGCGCACATGACAACGAGAATCGTAATAATCAGCCATTGATCGACGGGGAAATCAACGGCTTTTGTTATAACGTATCCAATAAGACAAGCCAGCGCAGTTTTAACGCCGTGAATGAAACGATCCGCATCCAGTTTCTTTAAAATCATTTAACACTCTATAAGCTGCTTTTTAACATCCAAGCTGCTTTATCATGTGATTTCATACGTTGAATCAGTAAGTCAGCCGTTCCTTCATCACCACTTTTTTGAAATTTAGGAATTAAATGACTTGCGTGTTTAGACAAGGTTTCATGATCTAACATTAATTTTTTCAACATATTTTGCGCATCTACTTCATGCTTTTCTTCTTTCAATGAAGATAATGTCGAAAATTCAGAGAAGCTTGCGCGCGTAAAACAACCGAGGGAACGAATGCGTTCTGCAATTTCATCCACGGCAAGTGCCAATTCTTGGTATTGTTCTTCAAATAATTTATGCAAACTATAAAAATTTGGACCCGTGACATTCCAATGAAAATTTTGCGTTTTTAAATACAACAAATAAGAATCAGCTAAAAAATGTGTTAGCTCATCAGCAATTTTTGTACAGGGGCTATTTTTTGCAGCAATCGAATGGACCATGGGAAGTTCCTCAAAAGTCGAAGAATATACCCATTTTAACAGATTTATGCAGCATCGTCGTGCAAGATTATTGCACAGCGATGCTACATTTATCTTTTATCGTTATATCCTTCTGCGATGAATATTCGACGCTGTAGTTCCAGCTTTACCACCAATTGGTGTACTAAATAAACGAGATGGTTTTGTGAGGACCTTCGTAGGCTCTGTCCTTACTGTCTCTTTGGGAACCTTCGTAGACTCTGACCTTTTCTCAACGGTGGCCGTCGTAAACTTTGGCTTTACTGGCTCTTCTTGTGTTTTTGGTTCTGTCACCTTAATAGTTTTACGCGAAGAGAAAATACTTGGCAGGAAAGCCTGTTTGTATTCTTGTTTACCTTTTTCAAATTCTTCATCTATTTTAAGCCTTGTTATAATTTCAGTATTTGCTGCCTCAACAAATCGACCATCACCAGAATTTAACCACAGTGCAAAGGTAGACTTATCTCCCCAATGTTCTTTGATGAAATAATTTAACTCTTGATTGGTTAATAATTTACTTAAATGAGGATTAGCCAGTATTAATACCAGACCTTCTTTTTCTTTTGCTAATAAGGTTAAGACCGACATTCCTGCATTCGTGGACCAAGTAGGTATTACGGAATGCAATGCTTTTGCATCGATCTTTTTACAAAGCGCAGGGTTTTCACGAAGAAATTTAATTCCTTTTTTACTACTCGCTAGAAAAGTTAAAGCTGAATAACCATGAAACTTATGTGAATTGCTATTTCTTATTTCCAAATCAATTTTTGCGCTTAATGACTCGGTCGTAATTTTATTGCAAAGTTTTTTATCGCTATTGAGTAAATCTATTCCATCGGGATGCTGGACTAACATAGTGACAGCAGTGGCTCCACGGAAATTTCCATCACCACGCACAGCATTCAATGCATTCGGCTGAATTTTAGCGCGAAGTTTTGCATTACTGCTTAATAAAGCTCTACCTTTTTCATTCGCAGCAAAATTAAATACTGCAGAAAGACCTTTATTTTCACCGTTGGTACCAATAGCATTCAAGCCTTCTGGCTCAATTTTATCAACAAGTTTGTTTTGAATTGCATAAGTAATAGCACCCGGTTGTCCTGCTAACAACGTAACAGGCGTTAATCCTTCATAACCAGGCACATCCTCTACTACTTGATTCAAATATTTTTTAGAACTGACCAGTAATTCATTTATTTTTTTTATTGTAGTTAGTTTACTTTCATCTTTTAACTTTTTTTCCATTAATAAAGGTAAATCATGAAAAAAAGACCTCGCATTAAAAAAACGCTCATCATTAAAATCTGGTTGTTTTTTTAAAAATCTCTCAAAACGACGATCAAATTTAGGATCGCTTTCCCAACTATATATTTCAGTTCGACAGGTAGGACATTTGCATATTTCTCCTCGCTTCATTTTCCCAATCATTGTAAGGAGATTCTCTTTTTCAAAAAAATGTCCACAATTCGTAACGACGGGCTCAAAAAATGCCTCGAGAGAAATTGGATCTTTGAGTTCTTCCTCAGTCATTTCGGGTCGAAAAATTACTTTTTTCTTTTTGTGTCCTTTCTCAGTTTTACTTTTTCTGCCGTTCATTTTTTGCACCCTCATTTTGATATGATCCAATATCTTAACAATTAACTGCATATTTGTCAAAAAAATATACAGTTTTAAAATCATTAATAATCAATTGGTTAAACAGGAATCAGGGGATAAAAATGATAAAAATAATGATATTTATTAAGAAAATAGCGAATTTTTAACAAAAATAAATAAAAGTCCCACTTTGCTTCTGAAAGTGGGACGCAGGAGCTTAACGCTTCATGGAATCAAAGAAATCTTCATTTGTCTTAGTCGCTTTCAAACGATCTAATAAAAATTCGATCGCAGCCAAATCATCCATCGGATGCAATAATTTGCGGAGAATCCACATTTTTTGGATTTCTTCTTGATTGACAATCAATTCTTCGCGACGTGTACCGGAACGATTAATGTTCATTGCGGGGAAAATACGGCGTTCTGCAATACGACGGTCTAAGTGGATTTCCATGTTACCGGTACCCTTAAATTCTTCATATATCACATCGTCCATCTTAGAGCCGGTTTCTACTAATGCGGTGGCAATAATAGTTAAACTACCGCCTTCTTCGATATTACGCGCAGCACCAAAGAATCGTTTTGGACGTTGTAAAGCATTCGCGTCCACACCACCGGTTAATACTTTGCCGGAAGCCGGAACCACCGTGTTATAAGCACGCGCAAGTCGTGTAATAGAATCTAATAAAATCACCACATCACGCTTGTGTTCGACCAGTCGTTTCGCTTTTTCAATCACCATTTCTGCCACTTGAACGTGACGATTCGCAGGTTCGTCAAAGGTACTGGCAATCACTTCCCCTCGAACCGAACGTGTCATTTCTGTCACTTCTTCAGGACGTTCATCAATTAATAACACCATTAAATGGCATTCTGGATGATTTTGCGCAATCGAATGTGCGATATTTTGCAACATCATGGTTTTACCGGCTTTCGGCGGAGAAACAATCAAGCCACGTTGACCTTTACCAATTGGCGATACTAAATCAATCACACGCGCGGTAATATCTTCGGTGCTACCATTGCCACATTCTAACTTTAAACGTTCGTTCGCAAATAACGGTGTTAAATTTTCGAATAATACTTTCGTTTTAGCATTTTCAGGTGCATCAAAATTAATATGATCTACTTTCAATAAAGCAAAATAACGCTCGCCTTCTTTTGGTGGGCGAATTTTGCCGGAAATCGTATCGCCAGTACGAAGATTAAAGCGGCGAATTTGACTAGGAGAAACATAAATATCATCAGGACCCGCAAGGTAGGAACCTTCTGCAGAACGTAAAAACCCAAAGCCGTCTTGCAGAATTTCTAAAACACCATCGCCATAAATATCTTCGCCGCGTTTTGCGTGCGCTTTTAAAATGGCGAAAATAATATCTTGTTTACGCGACCGAGCCATGTTCTCAAGACCATATTCTTCAGAAAGCTGGATTAGTTCGGCTGCACTTTTTTTCTTAAGTTCGGTTAAATTCATAGTGATGATTGCCTGTTATATAGATATAAATGACTGTCTTTTGATCCAATGTTATTAATGAGTTTCGCAACGTTTCCTTAGCGCGTTTTTTACAAAAATCGGGGTTTTTGAAACTGGATTAATCGATAGGCTCTTTAACGAGGATATCTTTACGGTCCATAAAATAACACTAAATTTATAAAAATACTAGCCCCTTTAACAATAAAGTCTCCGGCCTTTAGGCCGGAGTAAATTTAGGCTTGGGAGGAAGTGTGCGCCCCTTCCAAGCCGCGACATGCCAAAACCCCGGCCTTCAGGCCGGGGTGCGTCGCTCATTCCGCCCTAAAGGGCAGGGTTTTAAACCGAATCTGAACTTCGATGAGATTAAATATGGGTGTCGATAAAATTCATTAAATCGGCCTTCGAACTTAAACCGACCTGTGTCGCTTTCACCTGACCATCCATAAATAAAATCAAGGTGGGGATACCACGTACGCCGAATTTTGGCGGTGTCGCTGGATTTTGATCCACATCCAATTTCACGATTTTTACCTTTCCTTGGTATTTTTCGTTTAATTCATCCAACATCGGTGCGATAGCTTTACAGGGGCTACACCATTGCGCCCAAAAATCGACGAGCACCGGTACTTTTGACTCAATCACTTCACTTTCAAATGTATCATCACTAACTGCTTGAATATTGCTCATATCTGCCGCCTTTTTTAGAATGCTTCATTATAACAAGAAGATTGCGTAGGTCTAGGGGATCAAGTCTATGGGTTTCTTGAGGTAATTTAGTGAGTTTATTGAAATAGTTAGACCCGCTCTCTAAAAACTTCGCTTGCATAAATTTCATACTTTTAGTATTATTATTAGTATGACTAAAGGTATGAAGATATGAGTACACAAAAATTATCAATCTCTTTGCCACAGCAACAATTTGAATTTATAGAACATTATCAAGCCCTGCATCACTATAAAACTCGCTCAGAAGTGATAAAAGAAGCATTATATCTCTTGCAACAAGCGCAATTGGAAGCCTGTTATCGCAGTGCAAATCAGGAAATAGATGATGCTTTTGAAATAACTAACTCAGATGGATTAGAAGAAAATGAAACGTGGTGAAATTTATTTTGCTAATTTGGATCCAACAATCGGTTCAGAGATTAAAAAAAAACGCCCGGTGCTTATTGTTAGCAATAATGCCAATAACAAAGCAGCGTCCACAGTTACCATCGTTCCCATCACGTCAAATACGAATAAAGTATACCCCTTCGAAGTGCTACTAGAAATTAACGATTCGGGGTTACCAAAATGTTCTAAAGCTCAGTGTCACCAAATAAGAACAATCTCTAAAATTAGAATCACAGGCAAAAGAATGGGACTTATTAATAAAGAAATTATGCTGAAAATCAATGCAGCTTTAAAGCTGCACTTAGATTTTTAGTTTTTAGCACGCATAAAACAGCGAAGTAAGAGGAGCTGGGGAGAACTTTCTAGAAACCCTCACCCCAACCCCTCTCCCCTCGTTACACTCCGGGAGAGGGGATTTCAATCTCAACATTCCCCTCGTTACACTCCGGGAGGGGGGATTTCAATCTCAACATTCCCCTCGCCCATTTATGGGAGAGGGGTAAGGGGTGAGGGTTTTTTGAAAGTTCCCCGACTATCGATTTAAACCCATTGTTAAATTTTGAGTTCGCATACTAAAACCCAGCTCTCTCACAAAAAGCTCAGGTCGCGTCAATGCAGCCGAATGATTAAAGCGATACGGCGCGTCAAATATTTTAATGAGGTTCTGATCTTTAATACAATTTCGAATTTGTTGACTGGATACAGACTCATCTTTTGCTTCTGAAATTTTATATAAACTATTAAGATCAGAATGCTCTTTAGAAAAAAAATTCGATTTGTAATTAAACTGATTTAATAAATTAACAAGATCAGCACCTTTAATAGAGGGTGAAGATGTCGATTGTTTTAAACGAAATAATTCTGAGTTTTGTTCGGCAATTCGAGATTGCGCTTTGTTAACAGCATCAGTCACCTGTTCCTTCTCTTCCATTATTCTTTTATTTTCTCGCGATGCATTCTGAAGCTCCGACTGTAATGCTTTCATGTCTTGTTGCAGCTTTTCATTTTGAGAAAGTGTATCTTCTAAAACGGAAGCTTTATGGGCTTCTTGCAACTTAAATGCTTCAAATTCTTTTGCCAACTCCCTCTGCTGATTCAACAAATCATGATATGACTGTAGTGCCTGCAAAGCCACTTGATCTTGCGCATCTTTAATGGATTCTTCAATAAATTCTATTTCCGTTATATCTCCTTTTTTTTCATTATGTTCAGCACGGTGCATGATTTTGTTAAAACGAGCAACCGACCCTTTTTGTATAAGTTTTTCTTCTATTCTTTCTAAATTTTCTAAATATCTTTTTCGCTGTTGTAGTTCAATGAAAAGTTTTTCATAATTTAGAAAAGGTGGATTAGGTTTAATATCCAGATTTAACCAACGAAAATCTGCATCAGGCTCGGGATAAAAATTAGTACCACAATCAAATCGATATCCATTATATTTTACACCCCATATAGATTTAATATTTTGAATAATGCGGGAACTCATGAGGCCACATCCAGTATTTATCGTTCTTTCCAAATCCGCTTGCATGATACGCAAAGTATCCAAATATAAATTCACTTCTTCCATATTGAGCATTGCAATTTTAGCCGATCTATCTTTCTCTTCCTCTAGTAAATTTTGCACCGCTAACATCGCATCATTGCCAGTTATAATTTTATGTTGCATATAGTCCCTTTTTTAATTTTATGTTGATAAATTTAATTAACCATGAAATGAAATTCTTTCCAATAAACTATGTCGCATTTTTCTTGTTTTGCTATCGCGCTCTTCAAGGGCTGCATTAATATTAGAAAAAAATAGTGCATCTTCAACAATTTGTTTATCATCAATTATTTTATTGATATAAAGCCACTCTGTGACTTCACTCCATTTCCATAATGGTGATTTTTCAGTAAGCCTCATGACAGGATAGGGAAAGGAATTCCGGCGTTCTCCTTTTATCCATAAAGAAATTGTTTGCCTTGCCATCTGAAGTCTCTTTGCAATTTCTGATTCAGTCACTAAGTTATCTGGAGCAACGCTTGCAACCTCAGCGTCAATAGATTGGATATTTTTAATTGCAGAGATAACCGCTTCTTCAAGTGAGGATGCTGTTCTATCAAAATTCAAATAAACTGCGCCATTGCGAAAATTAATTAATGCATCATCACAACTTGCTTCAAAAAGACTATCCTCTAAATTATCCATGTTTATAGGTATATTTTTTAAAACCAACGTAAATTGAAATGTTTTGTTCGATTTCATTGTTTCACTCCCTCAGTTTATTATTATGGCAGGATGTTGACATATATCAACATAAAAAATTGACAATTGCTGTTGACGTCACTACTAAATGTAACTACAATAGCACATATGAAATTCGAATGGGATAATAAAAAAAAACGAGCTTAATTATTATAAGCATGGATTAAGCTTTGAAGACGCACCGCTTGTTTTTACAAGCAGAGTTATTTCATTTAAGGATGATAGAGAAAATTATGGGGAGGAGCGCTTTATAACGTTGGGTGAATTAAAAAGTCGAGTTGTTGTCATTGTACATACAGAACGCGATTTTGTAACCCGCATTATTTCAATGAGGAAAGCTAATGAACGCGAAAAGAAAATCTATTTCAAGCGACTTAAAGAGATTGGATAAAATGACAGATTCAGATATTGATTATTCTGATATTCCGCCATTGGATGAATCTTTTTTAAAGAAAGAAATGGTTACTATTCCACAAAAGAAAGAAAGCATTACCCTCAGAATTGACCATGATGTTCTTGAATTTTTTAAGCACCAAGGAAGAGGTTATCAAACCCTTATCAATGCTGTATTAAAAACCTATTACCTACATACAAAACAAAAGAAACAACGAAAAAGTAAATAAAAAAATTAAAAATTTTTAATAAGATATTCTGGAAGAAAAAACTAATTTTCTATAATATTCATTCATCTTTATTCTTGAGAAAAAATAATGGCTATTTCAATTGTCGATTGGGAAAACGAACTTTCTTTCGCGAAAAAAGACGAAAAAGTCGGAATAAAAATAGCAACATTATCAGAATCTCAAGACAAAGGAACCTA